>Ga0075568_104_pt1 | contig 3336 bp, 4 predicted proteins | sample RifGroF2_FD_68154 | JGI IMG/M metagenome (GOLD analysis project Ga0075568, IMG submission 68154) | candidate division TM6 bacterium GW2011_GWF2_43_17 | reverse complement strand
TCGAGGCGCTGATTCGTAAAATTTGTGCAGATGCAGATGTCGGATTGGCCGCGCTGGCTAAGCCCCTGCGCTACGCTCTTACCGGTTCCTTGGAAAGTCCGTCGATTTTTTCGTTACTTGAGATTTTGGGGCGTGATCTTGTTGTTGAACGTGTTGCGGCATTGCGAGGAGTTTTATCGTGAGCGGATCTGTGGAAGAGCGAATATATGCCATCGTTGCAGAGCAGTTAACGCGTGCAGCAAGCGAGATCGGACCAGATATGACGTTTGAGGCGATTGGAGCGGATTCTCTTGATCGTGTCGAAATTGTCATGAAGATAGAAGAAGTTTTTGACGTTGAGCTTGATGACGATGAGCTTGAAAAGCTTGCGACGGTGGGCGATTTTGCCCGCTATATCGAAGCGCAATTAAAAGCAAAGTAGAACGCGTAAGTATATTACGTAATATTTGTTAGATACGGTGAGGAGAGCAAAGGCAATTTGCTCTCCTTTTTTTTTATTTTGGAGTTCGCATGATGCGGGTGTTAGTTAAGTTAGTTGTTTTAGTACCGTTGCTGTTGTTCGGAAGCTTTGTTGGTGCGCAAATTAATAAAATTGAGTGTGCATTAGAGCTGCGGCAAGCGCTTGAAGGCTTAGATTTGGACCAGGATGTGCTGTTTGTTTTTGATATTGATGAGACCATCTTGGTCGCGAACAATCCCAAGGCGCGTAGTGCCTGGTTTGGTGCAATGCTGGCGGAACAGATGAAAGCTGCAGTAACGTTTGTTGATGCAATTAATGAGACGCGGCGATTGTATCGTATTGCACAAGAGCAAACAACCCTGGAAGCGGTTGACCCTGAGCTTATTCAGTTTATTAACGATTTGCATCAAGAAGGAGTAAGGCTTATTGGTTTGACATCCCGAAGCCGTGAGTTATGCGATATTACACCGCAGCAGCTTGCCGAGGTTGGATTGGTTGGTTTTGGCGATGCAACTGTTCGATACGAATTACAGCTGCATCCACACGAGTTTCCGCTTATTTTTGAAAATGGTGTTTTCTTTACCTCTGGGGCGCATAAGGGCCTGTGTTTAGGGCGGTTGTTGCGCGAGCTTAATTGGCAGCCTAAAACTATTATTTTTATTGATGATTCATACCATCATGTTGAGGCAGTCGAGGCATATGCGAGTATGGTGGGGATACCTGCATATACGTTTCATTTTACCGGGTATCAAAAGACTATGGCGGCGATTGAAGATCGCTTGCTTAGACGCTAATATTTTCTAGAGCTATTTAACCGGTATGCTTCCGGCGCTGAGCGCTACGTGCGTGGGCATAACGCCTTCTTCTAGGAGAGGGCGTATGCTTTTTTCATACTTATTCAAGTGAAAGCCAATAAAGGGAATATTGCGGCTGACAGCAAATTGCTGCACGTTTTGCACGTTATAGAGCATATCATCAACCATTACCAGAAGTTGCGGACGATAGGAAAGTGCATCAATAAAGAGTCCGAGTGTTTTGCCTTTATCTTGGCCACTTGAATAGATAATCCCATCGATTGCAAGAACGGGTTGTTCTGGCCCTGCAAAGACGAATGTATCATTCCAGCGTGGTATCGGATTTGGAAATGCGATATGTGCACCGGCAAATTGCTTTGTGGTTATGGAATTCATAAGAGGTTGCCGTGCTGTAAGGCCGATGATATGAATATTTTGTTGTTTGAGTAGTTCAAAAACGAGGTTGGTATCTTTGTCGACGGGGTAGAACAGGCTGTCATTGTGTGCCTGCAGATGTTTCACAAAAAATTGTTTTAGTGCGTCGTGCGGCGAGAGCCCTAGGCCTTTGTAGCGAGTAAATTCTTGGTTAAACCACTCGCTGCGGGCGCGGGGATCTGATGCCCAAATCAAAGTTTCATCGATATCAAACGCAACAAGGGTGCACGGCCCACAGGCGATGTGTGGTGCGATGGTGGGGAGTATATCCTCAATTTCGTCAATTGTTTTGATAATATCAAGGCGTGCAGCTGCGTGTGCATGACTTGTGGGCACCAATATACAGAGCACTATTTTCAGCACATAAAACAACTTTTTCATTCGCAGTCATCCTCCAGTGTCATTTTTTTTGTATCGTATATCGTGCTCTGGTGCAGATGCAAGCGTTGAACAAAAGAGTGCTGTTGTTCTGTCTCGCCGGCTATGCGTGTGTTGTATTAACCTTCTAAATGAATAGAACGGTTAGTTTTTGACCGATTAGGGAATCCATTCCTTAATCGGTCAAGGGTTGTCTATTTTGTTTGAACTTTAGGCAAGCCAAAAAACTCTGGAGTTCCCAAGCCACATGCGGTTACCAGTGGGGCAAGGGGAAATGTTTTGGGGTATGGATAGATGACAAAGAGGTGGTCAAGGCGCAAGTCTTCAAGGGCGCTATGCATTGATGGGGTAATGCGTGGGTTTTGGCTATATTTGAATTCAAAGCCAAGTCGTTTACCATTTTTTAAGAGTAGCAGGTCTAATTCGGCGCCTCCTTGTGTCGCCCAAAAAAAGAGCTCATTGTCTTGTGCTCCGAATAATTTGACAACTTCTTCAAGCGCAAAGCCTTCCCAGGAAGCGCCTAGTTTGGGGTGCATGATAAGTTCTTCGTACTGCGTAATGGAGAGTAGGCTATGCAATATGCCGCTATCGCGGATGTATATCTTGGGGGTTTTAACCTGGCGTTTACTAATGTTCGCAAACCAAGGCTCAAGTAGCCGTGTCATGAATGTTCCCGTTAGAATTTCGGTGTATGTCCTAACTTTTTGATGAGTAATTTCTAAGCTGCGTCCGATGTCGGACATGTTAAGGATGTTGCCGTGGTTGTGCGCAAGCATCATCCAGAGCCGACGCATGAGCTGCGGTGGTATGGAGAACCCAAGTTGCGGAATATCGCGTTCCATAAATGTAGTAATGTATGATTGGCGCCATGTTTGGCTAAATTGATCGCTTCCTGCCAAGTATGAGGGCGGGAATCCTCCACGAACCCAAAGTTTGGTAAGGTCAGGGCACTCTTGAAGCGAGAAAGGGGGTAATTGTAGGTAGCCAATGCGTCCTGCAAGTGATTCAGAAGATTGACGAATAAGGTCGCGTGACGCGCTGCCCAAAATAAGAAATTTATACGGGCGTTGATCTACAAGATAACGCAATACGGGAAATAGATCGGGCAGGCGTTGTATTTCATCAATAATAATGAGGTCGTTATCGAGGTTCTGTAGCGCAAGCATAGGATTTGCAAGGCTTGCTAGGTCGACTGGATTTTCTAAATCAAAAAAGATTGGTTTTTTAAAAAGCGCAGCATACTGACGAGCCAAGGTAGTTTTTCCCACC
>Ga0075568_105_pt2 | contig 4751 bp, 4 predicted proteins | sample RifGroF2_FD_68154 | JGI IMG/M metagenome (GOLD analysis project Ga0075568, IMG submission 68154) | candidate division TM6 bacterium GW2011_GWF2_43_17 | reverse complement strand
ACTAGACATACCGGCGAGCCCTCTATATCAGACAAAAGTTCTACATGATCAATTTTCTGGAACTGTTCCAGTGTAAGCTAGCTTTTGTCCGCTGTGAAGTCCTTGGCCAAAACCGGCACCTTCAGTGCGGCATAACAAATCGCAAAACGCCCCGATAATCCTCGTGACGAATCAACGGCGTTGCCACAATTGACACGACGCGCCCTGCATTTTTTTGTTCAAAAAAGACTACCGTATCAAGAACGCCAAGAAAGTCGTCAACCTGCTCCTTTGGCCCGCAAACATCTATTTCGATTTCAGAATTAGACGTAACCATGACGACACCTTCAGCATCTCCCGGCCTAATACGCATTTTAAGCGCTTCGGCAAACCGTTTCGGCGCATCAAGGTTGCCGACTACCCCCCTTTTCCCCTGGAACTCGTTGAGAACGTATCAAGAGACAATTTTTCGCGTCAAGAGATTTATTGTTTCCCCTAAATGTCTATGAAGTAATTTTTGGGTTATAATGACCAAAAAGCTCAAAACACAAAGGAAGTGCCATGCACAAAAACCAAGAACGCGTTCGATTTGCCCCATCGCCAACCGGGTGGCTGCATCTGGGGAGTGTCCGCGCTGCTCTTTTTAATAAATTGTACGCGCTCAAAACAAACGGCACCTTCATACTCCGCGTTGAAGACACCGACCAGTCACGGGACGTTGATCCAGGAGCGGTAAAAATCCAAGAAGATTTACAATGGCTCGGCATTAGTTTCGATGAAGGCCCTTACTTCCAATCCCAAAGAACAGCCCTGTATCAAAAATACTTAGATCAACTTATCGCTAACAACCAAGTTTATCGTTGCTTTGACACCCCAGAAGAATTAGAAACCCGCCGCCAAATACAGATTGCACGGGGCTTGCCACCTAAATATGACCGCGCCTGTCTCAAATTATCTCAAGAAGAAGTAGCGCAAAAACTGGCACAAAATACGCCCTTTATTTGGCGCCTCCGACTTCCCGAAACCACCATTTCATTTTTAGAAGTAACCCGCGGCGAAATGAGTTTTGATCTGACTCACTTTTCTGATTTTGCACTTACCCGACAAGATGGTTCCTTTACCTTTTTATTTGCAAATTTTGTGGATGACCTTGAAATGGGAATAACTATGGTTATTCGTGGCGAAGACCACCTATCTAATAGCGCTAGCCAAGTAGCTCTCTACAAAGCATTCAATAAACCATGTCCCCGTTTTTTTCACCTTCCACTCGTCTGCAGCGTTGAGGGCAAGAAACTTTCCAAGCGCGACTTTGGCTTTTCACTCAACGACCTTAAAGAAGCTGGCTATTTACCGCAGGCAATTTGCAACTATGTCGCCCTACTCGGACACTCATTTGAAGAAGAAATTTTATCGCTCGAAGAACTGGCGCGCGCCATACCATTTGACACTAACAGCCCAAAGAGCAGCGTTCGATATGATGCAGACAAGCTTCTGTGGATTAACCATAAATGGATCCAGCGCTTATTGCCAGAGGACTTTGTAGCATATACACTACCATTTCTCACAACGGCCTACCCTAAGATCATAGACAGTCAACATCTTCGTCTGCTCATCGAAAAAATTCGGCCTAATATGCAAACACTTAAAGATGCGCAAGCCCTGCTGCGCTTCTTTTACCACGCACCACAAACATTCTCCCAAGAGCTTGTTGCTAAACATAATTTCCCCGCACTTGCTACGGCACTCGAGACACTAGCGAGCGTTTCAGACGAAGATGCGTTTTTTGCTACTACAAAAACTTCATGCTCAAAAGAGCTTAAAAAAGACCTTTTCGCACTCATACGCGTTGCACTTACCGCACAAGACGAGGGAATTGGAATCAAAGACCTTGTAGAAATGCTTTCTCTAGAAGAAGCTAAAAAAAGACTCCGTTACTTTATAGATACCGTTGCGTAACTTACAAAAATTGTTCTGGGTCCAGGAGACGATTAGGAAGTTGCTTGTATTCAAAGGCGATTCCCTGCTCCTGGTACCAGCGCATGAGCTGGGTAAAAAATGCCTTATTGTCCTCGGGAACAAAAAATTCAAAAAGGCTTTGCGTCTTATCTAGGGTCCGATCAAAGCAAAGGTGTTCAAAGCTTCTCAAGGTCGCTGTAAAAAACCAAACACGGGGTCGATCAATCTTAGCTTGAAAGTATGCACAATACCTCATATAATTTTTACCCAAATAAACCTGAATACATTTCACCTCTCAAGGATATCACATGACCGGAGAAAGCGAAAAACTTAGCCTAGCCACTGCCCTTACCGTTGGATTAAATGCTGCAGTAGGCGCAGGCGTTTTTTCTGCTCCTATCGCGCTTTATCGTACTGCCGGTCCAATTGGCATTACTGCCTATCTTTTGACAACGGTGTTAATTTTGTTCATTGGCCTAGCATTCACCAAATTACTTCAAAAACAGAAAAGCGCGTCGTTTTTATACGACTTTCCCGCATTATGGGGAGGAAAGGTAGCCGGCACTATCTCGCTTATTCTCTATAGCTCAGGGCTAGTTGTTGCACTAGGGCTCTTGGGAAAAATAGCCGGAGAACTTCTTGCACTTGTCTCTAATTGTGCAAACCCAACACTCTGGGGAGTAGCACTCATCCTGGCAACAGCACTTGGCTCACAAATGGGGACAGCCTGGCTCACGTGGGGACAATACATATTATTTTTACTCACGGTTATTCCTATGCTCATTATTAGCACGCTTGGCTTACGCTTTGGCTCTCTTGAAAAACTCTTTCCCGTAGCACCGCACGGCATAAGTAGTATTTTATGGGCACTACCAATCGTTGCATTTGGCTTTTTTGGCTTTGAAGCTATACCCGCGTTGTTTTCGCGCATTAAAAATCCAGAAAAAAATGCCGCTCGAGCTATTATTGCGACTATAGTTATTACTGGAGCGCTCTACATGCTCTTTGTTGGAAGCATTTTCTACCTACTTCCAGAATCTGCCTACCAGGAGCAATCTCTTGGTGCAGCACTTCTTTCCGTTCTTATTCATTATCAATGGCTTGTGGCAATTATAAACTGGGCAATAATCATAACCATCGCCGGAACGCTTTACTCCATGTTTCCCGCCATTACCAACCTCATCTGTCAAGCCCAAAAGATGATTTCTCAACAAATCACTGCGCTGATAATACCAATCGGCGCTATTATAATTATGGTATCAGCCAATAACGTATTAACGTTGTTTAATCTAACCGCACTGGGCATTGCGGGCTCTTATGGTATGACAACATATGCCCTACTTACCAAATCTTTAAAACCCACACTATCAGAGCTACTTATTGGCGCTTTGGGGTGCATAGCATCTCTTATTTTATGCCTTTGCGCGCTTATGGGATTATGGTAGAAATAAACTAAGCGACATACCTTGGTTCAAAAGGGTTTGACGCCACAGCAAAGTCTGAGTATATCAGTAACGGACGCAACAGCGCGTGCTAAAAAAAGGATGAGAATATGAACTATACTCGTATCGTCGGATTACTTAGCCTCTTCTGCACGCCGCTATTTGGGAGTTTTCCTTCACGCATCGACCCGTTTCCCCTCTACACAGCAGCCAACATACTCGGCAATATCACCAGTTTCGGACAATGCGAGCCTGAATACCACGTTCGTTTAAGTGTCACACCGTTTCGACAAAATGCGTACAAAGCATATCGATATAACGACCACAACACGCCAGTTGTCTGGTCATCAACAGCAACAACCATCGACAACAACGAATGCGAAATTGGCAACATCTACGGCAATTGGAACTATATCGGCATTTACTACACTGAAGATGTACGTAACCAGTTCTCAAATCTCACGGCTCCCCCAATCGATCCTCTTGCGATTGCCTGGGCCAGTGAAAGCGCAATAGCCGCTTCCGAACTAAGGACAACGCTCTCCAACCCACAGTACGTCGACAGCGCTCAGCTACTAGGTTTTATGTCAGTCCCTATGGAATTTCGTAGCTACGGTATCCGTCTTCAGGGCGATGTTATTACTCCAATTGGCCTTGGCATAAGTGGGAAAGTAAGCATTGGCCAACGCCAACAAATCCCAACCTTTGCAGACCAAACGCCTTCCGTACCCACAGGAGATGAAAATACGGAGAAGGATAAAGAAGCTTTAACAGGCCTTATTTTTGATCGGATTAATGATATTACTCAACGGTTGAATTTAAATATTCGCCCCTATTGCGAACACACTATCGATCAAGGCCTTGTTTCGTTATTTTTCACTAAAAATTTTGATTGCTTTACTGATGAAGACTCCCCGTATGCTTCGTTTGTTTGCAGCCCATTTTTTGCAGTTGAATGGGAGCCCGCCTTGCATGAGGTAAATTCCAATAATCTTATTGCAACAAACTTGGGAACCAATGGACACACAGGCTATGGCTTTCACGCCGGCGTCACCATAAACTTTTTGGAAACCATAGAAATTGGTTGTGATGTGGCACCCACCTACTTTACGACCCGCACCTATCAGCAGGCACCGATTCCAACAAGCGAAAAACAAATCGCACTTTTTCCTACCAAAGCAGACTACACCCTAGAACCAGGAACCAACTGGACTTTTGGCCTTAGCATGGCCGCCTTTGACTTTACTAAGCTCTTTTCTGCCTCATGCGAATTTCGCTATATCCACCACTGCAAAGATCGAATAGCATTAATTTCGCCCACATCATTTGCGGACAAAATCTACACTGCCGGCACCACACAGCAAAACACGACCG
>Ga0075568_123_pt1 | contig 5011 bp, 6 predicted proteins | sample RifGroF2_FD_68154 | JGI IMG/M metagenome (GOLD analysis project Ga0075568, IMG submission 68154) | candidate division TM6 bacterium GW2011_GWF2_43_17 | reverse complement strand
TATACGATGCCAACATAAAGAATCCAACGGCGACAAATGTTGCATTACGCAACAATGCAGCGGAACTGGCACGAATAAATAGATTTGCAACCAAACCAATCATAGAACCAAGCAACCCCAACGCTGAAATCATTAATGGCAACGTGACAAAAATTGGGTCACCGGCAAACAACTGATATGAAAGTGCTGTAGTCGAAACCATTGCTGTCAAGTATGATTCGTAGATATCCGCGCCCATACCGGCGGTATCACCTACACAGTCACCAACATTATCTGCAATAACTGCAGGATTGCGCGGATCATCTTCAGGAATACCTGCTTCAACTTTACCTACCAGATCTGCACCAACCACCAACGCGCGCAAAGAACGCAACAAACGAAGCGCCTAAACCAAAGCTGGTAATGAGATTAGTAATTGAAGCACTATCCATGTAGAAAAAGAGTAGCGTGCCAAAACCAAGAAGACCTATGCTTGCTACGGCAAAACCCATCACACCGCCACCCAAGAATGCAACCATGAAAGCCGATCGCTCGCCTTCTTCTCGTGCCGCCATAGTCGTGCGCACATTAGCACGAGTCGCAGCATGCATTCCAATGGCGCCCGTAAGCAAGGAAAGCAACGAGCCAACAAAGAAACAGGCTGCAGAAAGAAATGATGAAAAGGCCGCAAGCAACACAACCGCCAACAGATCGACAATTAAAATAATGCGATATTCCTCAAAGAGGAATGTCATCGCACCGGTACGAATAGCTTCCGCAATATGCGCAGCTTTGGCATGGGTTACCTGATAGCGATTAATTTTTCGTAACAAGGCAAAGACGGTCAAAAGACCAAACAGACCCATCCCCGCTACAAATCCGTAGATGTGTAGTAAAGACATACAGAAATACTCCTTTCAAGGTAGACACGATATGCGTAAAACCAAGGGAGCACGAGACTTTCTCATGCTCCCTTGATGTACGAGTTTTAGTATACCTCAAAACCCAGCTATATGTCTTGCTTTATCTTTGTCTAGACTGCAACGACAAACAAAGCGGTCACTTGGGCGTGTAATGCAGCAAGATTAGCCATAGCGCGCGCTACTTCAACGGCATTCGCGGCTTTACGGGGTATATCCAATACTGGAATTTGTGAGCCCTCCGTCAACAGGCGGGCTGTCTGATTAATAGCAGCATCATAATCCTTAAATAACTGTGGGTTAAGATCATATGCCCTAACAAAACGATCAGTCGTAAAATAAGTCACCGGCAACAAGAGCGCTCCCAATTGAGGAAAACGCTGTTTCATCTCTTTGTACAACGCCATCGATCGCTCTATATTAAGCGTTTGCATTTGAGCCGGACGCATCCCTTGACCGATCATAGGTTCTTGAGCTACCCAATCAACAGCTAACAAACCACCGCTAGCGCCCACAAACAATAATAAAAAAATGTAGTGATTTTTCATGAGTCCACTCCTTTTTTATATTTAACATCTATATCTTTTAAATTATATTATATTTGAGTTAAAAAAATCAAGAATGTAAAACGCGCATCGTGCAGACGTATAAAAAACAAAAAGCCGCCGAAGATGTCTTCGGCGGCAACAATGATCAAAAAATATTAATGAACGTATTAGACATTCAACCCAGCAGACTGGCGCAGGAGTGCACGAAGAGTTGATTCATTGCCCTCAAAAACACCATTATGCCGAACACTGCCATCTTTTACGACAATCAAGAAAGGAATTCGCTGAATATTATACAAGCGTCGTGCCTCGCTACCAACTGCAGTCGTATGATTAAAGGAAACAAAGTACGCTTGCTGGCCCACTTCTGAACCAACCTTATGAAATACTGGACCAAAGCGCGAGCAATTTGGACAACGATCTCCAAATACGTCGATTATCAAAGGTTTATCAAGCTTACCATACAAATCACTTAGCGTTGTGGCATGAAATTTAGCAAGCAAAGATCCTATATCAACAACCTCAGCAGCTAAGTACTGCGCACCGAGCAATATCGCTGTTCCAAAAAGCAACTTGCGGATCATACGCGCCCCCTTCATTCAAAGAAAAGATTCCACCACTTCGAGTTTAGCAATATCAAATACTATTGAAAACCCCAGCTAAAAACCGCTTTAATTAGCTTATCTCAAGCAATGCTGTGAAATAAACCTTGATAATTCAGCTTCGCTGGCAGCCCCTAAACGCGTTCCCAAATACTCCTTGTTTTTATCAAACGCCACAAAGCTTGGGACGCCATGGTTAGCGTATGTTTGCGCCAAAGTACGCACACCAGCCTGCTGCACCTCGATAGCCACAAAACGAACTTTTCCCGTAAAATCTCCAGCCAATTTTTCAAAAATAGGCTTCATGCGACGGCACGGAGGACAGTAGGATCCATAGAACTTGACTACAACTGGATACCCTTCTTGGAAGAGCAAATCAAAACCCTCTTGAGTCGTAATTTCTTGTACGCTCCACGCAATCGCATCTCGCGTTTTTTCTTCATAACCAGGTTGTCCTTGTGTTATTTTTCGTTGCAATTTTTCAACTGCTTGACCGCCCTCGTTCAACTCAATCTGCCTATCTTGGACAACACCTTTCTGTTCCACAGGTGCTTGCTTTTTGCCCCAAGAACATGATGAACAACACAACAAAGCAAGTACAAGGGAGCTCGTAAAAAGAGTATACTTCATGCGATTCCTCTCAATCAAAAAATAAATAACTATTGCGCTCAACCTTACCACTTTTGTACAATCAAAAATAGTAGTATGCCTGGCAATTATAACCAGAAGCCGATAAAATAAATCGATTTTATTATTTAATTCAGGAGTTTATCATGTGTTTAGAATGTCCCACGTCATCATGCAATATTGGTCTAAGCGAAACAGATCGCAATGAAATTGTTGCCCATCTTTCTAAGCTACTTGCAAGTGAATATGTATTCTTTACCAAAGCATACAAATACCACTGGAACGTACGCAGTCCATTTTTTGCGCAGCTGCACGAACTTTTTGAGAAGACATACAATGCGCACTTTGCTTCCGTTGACGAATTTGCAGAACGCATTCGTATGCTTGGCCATGAGGCACCAGGAACTTTAGCCGAATTTCTAGAACTTTCACTTATCGAAGAAGCCCCAGGAATGAATCCTGGTGAATGCTTTATGATCGCGGACTTACTCAACGACCTCGAGGCTATGATCCAACATATGCGCACCGACCTTATTGAGATCGAAAAACTTGACCCAGTAAGCGCTGATCTTCTCATTGGCAAAATGAAAGAATACGAAAAAGAAGCATGGATACTTCGTGCACATCTTGAATTTGTTGAAGATGATAACGAAGACTTTGAAGAAGAATTATTTGTTGAAGAAAAAAAGCCAGCTAAAAAGAAAACAAAAAAATAAACCTAGCAACGAATCGGAATGCCTGCTTGTTCAGCGTACGCATGTATCTGAGCCAGCAGGCGTTTGTCTTGCTTTTCTGTCTCGCAGATCTCTATCGCTTCAATTAAATGACCCTCGCATAACACACGTACCGTTTCACACACAGCAGGTGTTATATGTCGCACGTGATACACCGCAATAGATACAACACCAAAAGTTTGTGCCAAAAACTGTGGTAAACGGTAGCGCACCCATGTATCAAGTGTTTTAACCTGCCGGCGCCCACCATGATCTACAACCTGCACACCAGCCACTCCTCGCGTACAATGCAATCGCTCCGAACCACATGAAAACAACCTTTCATTGGTACCCCAACACCTAAACAAGGAAAATAAAATAAGCAATACTATCACACTAAAAATTACCGTAGTACGCACTAAAAAACGACACAAGAACCTGTTATGCACTAAAAAAAGAATAAGACAAAAAAAGACCGCCAGAGGCAAATAGCCATAAAAAGGAAGCGCCAGATTGCCAAAGCTCACACACAACGCACCAAAAAGCCTCCAGATTGCAACAACACCATCCAGCAAAACACCCAAAAACTTTGCCAAAAAAGGAATGGGTAAAAAAAGCGTAAGCAGTGCTGAAAGGAGCAAAAAAACAATAATAACCGGCAAAAAAATGATATTGCCGATAACCCCTAAAAGGGAAATAGGGAGTCCCCATGCAACAAGCACCGGAAGTGAGACAAGAAGTATTAAGCCCTGTAGCAGGGCTATTGACGCAATCTTAGCGATAAAACGATTCACAAATCAAACACAAATAAGTAGCCTGCACGCAAGCGTATGGTCTTTTATTTTTTTCTTAGCATAGCAAAAGGTCTGTATGAATACCAACGACTGGCATACAACACTGGCTCAAAACTTGCGGTTGAACGTCCTTAAAGCAACGACTGCTGCGGGCTCTGGGCATCCTACATCGTGTTTCTCGGCTGTAGAAATTATGACCAGCCTTTTTTTTGATGTTATGCACTATGACCCTTGCGCCTACGAATATCCCAATAACGATCGCTTTATCTTATCCAAGGGACATGCGGCGCCACTTTTATATGCAGTATGGAAAGAACTTGGCTTAATTTCCGAAGAAGAGCTACTTGCCTTTCGAACATTTAATTCTCCTCTTGAGGGACATCCAACCGCACGCTTTGCTTTCCATGAAGCCGCAACAGGGTCTCTAGGCCAAGGCCTTGCAATTGGAGTTGGCGAAGCACTTGCTGCTCACATCTGTCATCTTGATTACACAACATTTGTTCTCATGGGAGATAGTGAACTTGCCGAGGGTTCTGTCTGGGAAGCCGCACAACTTGCAAATCACTACAAACTCAACAATCTTATTGTTTACATCGACGCCAATCGTTTAGGCCAGCGTGGCGAATCGCTTCTAGGAACAAACTATGAGCAGTGCGCAGCTCAGTGGCGCGCCTTTGGCTGGGATGCACACATTATTAATGGTCATAATGTCGATGAACTAAGTAGCCTGGGAATACAAATACGCAAAAACGCCTTAAAACCAACCGTCGTCATAGCAAAAACAATCAAAGGATACGGGCTTGGCTCAGCAATTGAAGACAAAAACGG
>Ga0075568_120_pt1 | contig 6746 bp, 5 predicted proteins | sample RifGroF2_FD_68154 | JGI IMG/M metagenome (GOLD analysis project Ga0075568, IMG submission 68154) | candidate division TM6 bacterium GW2011_GWF2_43_17 | reverse complement strand
AGGCCGTCTCAACAACATTCTGGAAGCAACAACAGAACTTACCCATCTAGAAATCATTAACTGCCGACAGCGTGACAAAGCTTCTCTTGAACTAACCGTTGAACTACCCCATTTAAAGACGTTTAATTTATCTGCGCTCAGCACCTCGCAGCCATTCTTATCCCCAAAAGAACTCAATGCTCTATTCGACAAAACGCCTAATCTCAAAACCCTCATTATCAGGGGCTACAAAGACCTTAATGCGCTTGCGCTCGAAAAGCTTACCCAACTCCAACAGATTGATATCTCCTTCAGCCCAATATCTCTTAATGAACTCGATGCATGGGCCACGCAACTTGAACAAAAAGGGAAAGGGGACATTCAAGTACAAATAAACGCGGCGCACAATCTTCCAGCAAGTCTCCATAAGACATACCAAAGCGCAGCGTCAATCAAACAAGATATTGCGCATAGAACGAATTAAAGGACTTGCGTACCGCAGCCTTTTCAACAAAAAAACTCTTATAGGAGCTGGCATTGGGTCGGTCGTGTTGTACAATTACTACAAAAGTAAGACACGCTCCCAACTAAAGACGCAATCGCTCGAGCAACTCATAAGCGCTCAAACTAGGCCTATTTCAATGCCAACAAAAATTTATAGCACCATATAAAAAGGATTAATGACATGAAAAGATTTTATCTCTACGCACTCATAAGCCTCTGCTTACTAGGTACGAACCCTGCAACAGCTGCCACTTCTGTCGTTCAGCCGACTCATCAATTTGATCTCTTGAATGCGATTCAGACATGCACCACAAAGCTAGGCACCTTACCTTTGCCCGAAACGGACATTAAAAGCTTCTCAATAAGGACAAGCTTTACAAACCTTAAGAAACTTTATGGAGAAAAGAGTATCACCGCTTCAGATTATTCTGATGCTATACAAAAACTCCTGATAATCGCTGTCTTTAAAAAAACAAGATTCAAAGACCAAAAACAAGAGCAGCTGATAAAGGAACTTCAAGAAGAAAAAAAACAGGTTCAGCAAGGTCAGGAACAGCAGCAAAACCAAATCGTTGAACTACTCAACAACCAAATGCAGGCCGCCTCAAAAGAATCTTCTGATCTCTTACAGATAGTAATAACAGACAAAACAATCAATGAACAAGTAACCTGGACCCTTGATCCCAAGATTTTTTTTGCCAGCAATCAAATAGACCCGAAAATCCTAGCCGCCATTAAAACCACGCAGAACAAATATGCTAACCCCGAGCTGCACATCACACGCATACAAAGAGTAAGCGAGCAACCCAAAGCATTAGAATCTTCAGTTGAGCCAAATGCAAGTACAGGAACTTTTCAAAAAAATTTAATATACCCCCAAGATAAAACGCACCGCGCCATCGAGCCATTAAAAAAATACCCGCACCATCCTGTAACACCAGCAAAATTTATAAATTTCATAAACAATGCCTACCTAAAATCAGAACAACCTGATAACAACACCCCAGACCAGCAAAACATATGCTCGTCGACTAATCTCAAAAAAATAAAAAAAGAGACGAACAATACACAACAAAAGGTATTCCCTTTCAAATCCTATACCCCCAAAGAAAAACAACTAAATGAACAAGGATGGGGCATGAAAAAATTGCTCTTCATTGGCACAAGCACCCTCGGGGGACTGGGAATAGGCGCCTACGTGTTTTACAAATACCGCCACCAATTTGCGACACAATCGCTCATTGAAACATTGCAGCGCAACGGTATATTTTCTAAACCTATCAGCGAATCCGTCACATTACCCTACCTCGTAGATAAAGACTTGGCGCAGGATATGCACATAGCGCAAAAATAACTAATATCTGGGGTGGCTGGAACCAGCTACCCCCTCTCCTCAGCCTCCTAAACAATCGCAAACATTATTTAAATAAAAATGGCTAGTCATTGAAAAAAATATTCGCTATGGTTTCTTACAAGTGGCCTACGCACGGGAGAAACCATGGATTTGCAACAAAAACTCACCGATGCTGCTTATGAACTTCTAAGCAGTGCGGCACAGGATGCAAAAAACCGAAACAATCAATTTGTTACGGCCTTGCACCTCTTTTCTCAAACGCTTACCACGCCATTTTGCCAATCATTGTACCAATTTACCCCGCAAGAGCTGGGCAACATACGCCGAGAGACTGAGCGCGAACTTGCTCACCTACCACGCGTTCAGGGTTCCCAAGAACTACACGCCGATCAAACACTCGAGCAAATTTTACTCAAAGCTCAAAACGAAGCTCACTCTCTTAATGATTCGTATATATCCCTAGAACACCTGTTGCTGGCATTTTCGCAAACCACCGTACTACCTCAAGCATTGGCCGCATTACTCTCTCAAACTAAATTTTCACGCACCAGCCTTCTTGACCATATGCGCATATTGCGCAAAGGAAAAACCGTGAACGAAAAAAACGCAGAACAACAGTACGAAATTCTAAAAAAATACTGCCAAAACATTACTGAACAAGCACGCCAAGGAAAACTTGATCCAGTCATCGGACGCCACGAAGAAATCCGTCGCGTCATCCAAATTTTATCGCGCCGGACAAAAAACAACCCTGTTCTTATTGGAGAGCCCGGCGTCGGAAAAACCGCAATTGTAGAGGGTATTGCACAACGCATTATCAATAACGATGTCCCCGAATCGCTCAAAAAAAGTACCCTCTACTCCTTAGATCTTGGTCTGTTGATCGCCGGGGCCAAATACCAAGGTGAATTTGAAGAACGACTAAAAGGAGTGTTAAAAGCCATCGAAGAAAGTGATGAGCACATCATCCTTTTTATCGATGAATTGCACATGCTTGTGGGAACCGGCGCAACCGGCGGCGGCATGGACGCATCGAATCTTCTCAAACCGGCGCTTGCTCGAGGAATACTGCATTGCATTGGTGCAACAACCATACAGGAATACAAAAAATATATCGAAAAGGATGCCGCCCTCGAGCGGCGCTTCCAAAAAGTCCTCGTTGAAGAACCTTCTGTCGAAGACGCACTATCAATCCTACGGGGCCTCAAAGAACGGTACGAGTTGCATCACGGCATACAAATCAAAGATCAAGCACTGGTAGCTGCGGTTACACTTTCCGCACAAAACATCCCTGATCGTTTCTTGCCCGACAAAGCAATTGATCTAATCGACGAAGCTGCATCTATGGTAAAAATGTCCATTGATTCACAACCTGAGCAAATCGATAAACTCGCACGTAAAATACGCCAGCTAGAGATCGAAAAAATCGCGCTCTCCAAAGAGCAGGATGATGCATCAAAAAAACGCCTTGAAGAACTAGAAAAAGAACTTGCAAATCTAAAGGAAGAGCACAAAATACTCATCCAGCAATGGCAAGCAGAGCGCGCGCCGCTAGAAAAGATCAAAATGCTCAAGGAGCAGATTGAACAAGCACAGATTCAATTTCAGCAAGCCGAACGGCGCGGTGACTACAGCAAAGCCTCAGAAATTAAGTATGGCAAGCTTATGCAGCTTGAAAAAGACCTTGCAACCGAGACCGGCAAACTAAACAATGGCAACAAGCAGCTCATCAAAGACGTCGTTGATGAGCATGACGTCGCCAAAGTCCTTGCCCGCTGGACCGGTATTCCTGTAGAAAAACTTCAAACCAACGAAACCGAAAAACTCTTACAGATTGAACCAATCCTTAAAAAACGGGTTATTGGGCAATCCGCTGCAATCACCAAAGTTGCCCATGCTATTCAGATGCATCGTGCAGGCCTCGCTGACCCAAATCGTCCAATCGGCTCATTCCTTTTCCTCGGACCTACGGGCGTCGGCAAAACCGAAGTTGCACGAACACTCGCAGACTACCTCTTTAATGATGAACACAAACTTGTTCGTATCGATATGAGCGAATACATGGAGAAACATGCCGTTGCGCGCCTTATCGGGGCACCTCCAGGATACGTGGGATACGAAGAGGGCGGACAATTGACCGAAGCGGTTAGACGCCATCCATTTAGCGTTGTCCTTTTTGATGAGATCGAAAAAGCTCATCCAGACGTCTTTAATATATTCTTACAAATTCTTGACGAGGGAACACTCACTGATGGCCAGGGACGTCACATATCGTTTAAAAACACCATTATCATCATGACATCCAATATCGGCTCAGAAATTATTCTCGAAGCACCAACCATTACCTCTGAGATTGAAAGCTCGGTAACAAACTTACTCAACAAGCAGTTTCGTCCAGAATTTTTAAACCGTATTGATGCAATTGTTTTCTTCAACCGACTTTCACAAAAAGATCTCGTGCAAATCGCTACAATTCAGGCAAACAAAATTATCAAGCAGCTTGCACAACAGCACATAACGCTACAAGTAGAGGAATCGGTTGTCAAAAAACTTGCTGATCTTGGTTACCAGCCAGAATTTGGAGCACGCCCACTCAAACGCATTGTCCAAAGCCATATCACCGTTCCGCTCGCACAAGAAATACTTAAAAATCCAGATAAGAAAACGTTTACCACACAACTGAAAGAAGACCTAATCACCACCACCTAAACATGTAAGAAAGGATACGTGTATGCAAAAATACCATACGTGGCTCATTGTTTTCAGCAGTATCCTTTTTTCCCCTTGCCTCAAGCCAACACAAGTCACACAACCCTTTATGGGCAGCGGTTCTATAAACGCGCTGCCCATTTTGGTAATCGGTGGCGCAATGTGCGATTTTTTTCTTGAACTTGATCCCACGCATGATTCTTTATCAAATCCCGGGTTTATTCAATTTGAAGAAGGCAAGAAAATTTCTCTCAAGCAGCTCCAATTCCACACGGGCGGCGGCGGGCTAAACGCCGCGCTAGCCTTAGGTGCCCTCGGCCATCACGTCGCACTGTATGCTCAAGTAGGAATGGATCCAAGCGGAGAGCAGATCATTCAAGAACTTCAAAATGCCCATATCCAGACCGATCTTATTTTTTTTGATCAGCAGCATTACACCGGAACATCCTTTATTCTGCCCTCCAAAGACGGTAATAACACAATCCTGATGAATCGTGGCGCAAGTCGGCACCTTATCTACCAACCAGACAAAGTTAACGAATCTCTTCCCAGTCCTTCTGGTATGTACCTTGCACCACTCTCAGGCAACAGTATGGCCTGTGCCCTGGACATCGTACGGCATGCACATGAAAAGCAAACCCCAATCCTTTGTAATCCGAGCAGCGCACAAATCGAAGACTACTCAAGTTTTTTCTCACTGCTTCCGTTCATAACCGTACTGTTACTCAATGAGCATGAAGCAGAAAAATTAGCGCTTTACCTAAACATACCCAGCAAAACCATGCATGACCAAATAGCACTGGCGCGAATAGTACAAACATACGGCCCTTCAATATGCCTTATTACCAATGGTTCACGCGGCGCTTTGTGCGTTCATAAAGATCAAGTCTTATTTCAGGATTCCTTTTCAATTACCCCTCAAAAATCCGTAGGCGCGGGAGATACATTTGGCTCAACGTTCTTTAGCGCATTGCTGCACGGCTTTTCTATTAAGCAGAGCTTACTCCTTGGCGCGTTACACAGCGCTTCGATACTCTCAGAAAAAATACCGCATCATGGTCTTTGCAGCTTAGATGAACTAATCATCCGCCTGAACACAACCTCTAACCTACCGCAGTGCTATGAAATCAACTAAACCCATTATTATCGCTAACTGGAAAACCGCACTACCGTACCACACCTCCTTTAATTGGTTGGTTGCACATACCAACGATCTGCTCAATTGGAGCACAAACGTACAACTTGTTATCTGCCCTGAACATATTATTTTGAGCGAAGCGCGGCGACTGCTTCCCATAAGCATCAATATTGGAGCTCAGTCGTGTTCCGCCGAACCTCCAGGACGGGCAACCGGTTTTGTCAGCGCTACTTCCCTTGCACAACGCGATATTACCCACTGCATCGTCAATCATAGTGAAAACAAATGGGGCTACACCAAACTTTCTATGCAACTTCAACAGCTTACACACGTTGGTTTAACCCCAATCATCTGCATAGAAAGTGCCGATGAACTTACAAGCATGCTTGAACAAAAGGTGCCAATACCTACAGCGGCCATCGCCCCCATTGAATATATCGCCCAAGAAACAGAAAAAATCCAACAACGCTTGGCCGAAAGCGGACAAAATAATCCCATCATTTATGGTGGCGGCGTAACTCATCAAGAATGTGTTTCGATCATAATGGCAACGCTAATTGAAGGTTTTTTGATTGGACGCGCAAGCTCTGATTTTCAAGCTCTTGAAAAAATAGTATCCTCGTTGCTAGAAGAAACAAAACCTCAGGAGAAACGTATATGATTTATGGATTATTAGTCACGCTCTTTGTCTTGCTTTGCATCCTGCTAATGGCGCTTATTTTGATACAAAAGAGCAAAGGAAGCTTGGGGTTAGGAAACATCGGCGGCAGCATGCAAATGTTATTTGGCGGCTCCGGCGGTCAAGATTTTTTGCAGAAAATAACTTGGATTCTCGGTGGCATCTTTATGCTCTCCTGTCTCGGCCTTTCCGTATATCGGTCAAATATGCCCCGCAGTAGCTACAGCAGTAAATACACAAAAACATCATCAGCTCAACCCGTAGAAGAAATTCCTGCTCCTAAAGAAGCGTAAGGTATATGCGCGAATTTTTGGATATCCTTGGCCGTGGAACACTCATTCTGAGTGATCGTATCGGCAGCTTTACCATGTTTATGGGAAAGA
>Ga0075568_116_pt1 | contig 7704 bp, 5 predicted proteins | sample RifGroF2_FD_68154 | JGI IMG/M metagenome (GOLD analysis project Ga0075568, IMG submission 68154) | candidate division TM6 bacterium GW2011_GWF2_43_17 | reverse complement strand
AATTTATTCGAGAGCTTAATTTCCTGAACGGCTGAACTAATTGATTCTTTGTTTTCGCGTACCTTAGCAAGCATCTCTTCTTTTTTCTTGGGATCTTGCAATTTATCACGATATGAACGATAAATTTCAAGCTCTTTACTAGAAAGCTCGTTAATGCGCCCAATCGTAGTGAGAAATGCAGCACGCTCTTCGTCATAGCGCGGCAAATTTTCGGGATTGAAATCAGAAAACTGAATAACATCTTTGAGCGCTATCGCATCTTTTTCAAGCCGCTCACCTACGACGACTAATTCCTGATGAACAACCGGGAAAAATGAAAGCATCAAAATCGAGTCTTGCTTACTCCGTGCAATCTTATCCGCAATAACTTTTTCAGTCTTCTTATTCAACAGCGGAATCTTACCAATATCACGAAGATAGCACTTAACTCCATCAGCAATCTGCGCCGCATCAGAAATACGGGCGTCTTCCTCGTCTTCTTCTTCGGGCTCAGACTCCTCATCGATGTCTTCATCTGACGAAGATATCGATGATATTGCTTCAAGTGCAGCGTCCCCAACGCGCTCATCCATAGCCGTATCCTGCGCAATATCTTCAGCTTCTAAGGACACCTCTATATGTTCTTTTTCAAGACGCTTAATAAGTTGATCCATTTCTTCTTCAGAAAGCGCATGTTCGTTGCCAAAAGCAACAACCTCTTCATAGCTAATCGAGCCATCTTTTCGCCCACGTTCGACGAGTTCATCAATATGCGAACCCCGCTCACGCTTTACTTTTTTAATCATCCATTCCCCCTGGATAACATACGATCCTTTGCCTCTTGCAACCGCCGAAGCGCCTGCACCATACGCTCCTGATCACCAGCAGCCTGAGCTTTACAAAGCTCGCGTTTGCTATCATGTAATTGAATATTCCACGCCCGCCTAAAAATCTCATCGCGCAGCGCTGAAACCAAAACCGATCCCACAACTTCACCCTCCGTAACTACCTCAAGAAAGGTCTGTCGCAATGAGCCTTCAAGTTCCCGCATCACTGTATCAACTGAGCCCCCTACTGCGCTCAATTTTTGAACCAATAAAAGCGCATGCGGAGACAATATCAAAGGAAGAAGCGACTCTTCTTGAGAAAAAACTAAGGGTCCATTTTTCATTATAGCAAACAAAATACGTTTCTCCAGAACTGTTAACGCCAGTCCAGGTACTTCTTGTACTGAAACTGGATTGCGAGCCTCACGCGAGCGTAGCTGGCGCTCAAACGTCTTGAATTCTTGATATAACGATTCAACAGGTACACCAAAAATCTCTGCTGCTTGCTGCAACAAAACATTCTGCTGTAGCCGGTCTGGAACCAGCGCTACTGCATCAAAAACCTCGCGCGCTGCCTGTAGTTTGCGCGCTAAACTTTGGTTAACAAAAGACCGACCTAGACGCTCAACAAAAAAGGTAAATAATGGTTTAGGCGCCTCTTGTAAGGCATCAAGCGATCCTTCACGCGCCAAAAACGTTGCAGGATCATCATCAGCCGGAAACGAAACAACAAATGGCTCCAACTGCACCTGCCAACACAACGAAACTAGGCGCATCATAGCCCGCTGTCCTGCCTCATCCCCATCATATAAAAGATAGATATGCCGCGCATGTCGTGCCAGCTGCGTGACATGTTCTAAAGAACATGCCGTTCCCAGCGTGGCAACCGTATTGACATACCCATGTTGCACCATTGCTAGACAATCAGTATATCCTTCAACTAAATATACGGCTTCTGCCTCCTGAATAACCTTTTTCGCCTGCCAAAACCCATATAAAAGCGTACGCTTATTAAAAAATTCGTGCTCTTGAGAATTAACATATTTGGCGCGATCATCACCTGATCGAAAAACACGCCCACCAAATCCACACGGCCGGCCATGTGCCGTAAAAATAGTAAAAATTATGCGATCATCAAAGGTAAGATATGTTCCGTGCGCGCCTTTTTTAATAAGATGTGATGCTTCAAGCTCATGCGCCAAGATACCCGCAGATCTTGCATCTTCAATACAACGACGAACAGCCGCATTCCCCCCAGGACAAAAACCAATACCAAAAGCCTGACGAACTATATCGCCGAGGCCTCTACTGGCAACATACATCAACGCATCAGGCGAATTACGCAACTGCTGACCACACCATTGAGCAAAAAAAGCACATACAACTTCGTGCCGCTGCCCCTCTGCATACGAACGCGCACCGTCTTCGCGCGTACCTACACCCTCGGGAACCTTGATATTATATCGCTCGACCAAGTGCCATGCCGCTTCAAGCGGTGAACAATTTTCAACCCGCGCCACAAAATCAATTACATCACCGCCCGTTGCCGTACTAAAACAATAATAAATACCGCGTGTCGGCGTTACCGTAAATGACGGTACACGCTCCTGCTTAAAGGGTGATGGGCCCTTCCAATAGTTACCAGCGGGCTTAAGTGCAACATATTCGCGTACAACATCAAGGATAGGTACCTGTGATTTTACAAAATCAAAAAGTGAGCTGCTCATACCACCTCACGCTGCCGACGCAGCCAAAACCACAGCACCCCACCAGCACAAAACAAGATTCCAACGAGACTAACCCACTGATGAACCGATAACCAAGGCAATACATTAAGCCATTCACGATCACCGCGCCAAAAATCAGTTACAAAGCGAATAATAAAAAGCCCTAAAAGCGCAACGCCCGTTATCATACCCGCGGGTAAAGGGAAAAATGTTAACACGCGGACAATCAAAAAAAGTGCCACTAAAAGCGCGACATTATAGAGTTGTACCGGATGTACCATGCCATATGCGCCTTCAATACATACCGGAACACCGATCAGACAACTCGTTGGGCACCCATAACAACAGCCAGCAGAAAAACAGCCCACGCGCCCAAATGCCTGAGCCAGTGGTGCATAGACAATAATGCTATCTAATAAAGGAAGAAGCGCTACGTGGTTGCGCCAAGAAAACCCCCAAACAACCAGCAAAACGCCCATAATGGAACCTAGCACCGAAAGTCCGCCCTGCCAAAGCGCGAGAACCTCAACCCATTGGGCATAATCATGCCAATTAACTGCTACATGCAACAATCGTCCACCAACAAGCCCTCCTATTATCGAAGCATTTAAGAGATTGATAATCTGATCTTTTGAAATAAGAGCACGAACGCGCACATCGGACATAACTAACAAAAACCAAACAGCTACACCTAATGCTATCCAAAACCCGTACCAATGGAGCCCAATCGCCCACATATTATCCACCATCAACCCCCAAAAAAACGATTATATCGATCGATGCCATTACCTAACGCGACAATGAACTACTTGACCGCAAAAACCAACACTATTTTCAATAAAAAAATAATCTGCTACTCTAAAAAAGCTCTCATTTTAGAGAAGTAATAAAAATTACTACATATAGTCTACCCATACCAAACTCGATAGGCAAAGGGGAGGAGCAGTCCCATGGAACATGCACAAGATGCATATAACAGGTCTGGCATTGTATTGAGCAAATACCTTTCACACAGCGGTATTTGTGCACGTCGAAAAGCCGAAGATCTTATTAAATCTGGCGCCGTTATGGTTAATGGCACCGTCGTAACACAATGGGCCTACCGAGTCCAAGAAAATGACACCATTACCTGTCATGGCAAGACACTCACGCCGCAAAAAAAGTTGGTCTATATTGCACTCAACAAGCCAACCGAGGTGATCACAACCGCAGCAGATGACGAAGGACGCACAACCGTCCTGGAACTTGTAAAAATCAGAGGCAACACTCGTTTGTTTCCTATTGGTCGCCTTGACTGCATGACTACGGGAATAATTCTTTTAACCAACGATGGCGAACTTGCTCAATCGTTAGCACATCCCCGTTTTGGCGTCGAAAAGCGATACCATGTGGTGCTTTCAGTGCCACTTAAAGATTATCATAAACGCATGCTCAGAACAGGGGCTGGTCTTCCAGAAGGCATGACCAAGCCAGATAAAATCATGACTTTTGATCGCAAACCCCGAGAATGCATCGTCTGCATTCACAGTGGACAAAATCGTATTATCCGCAAAATGTTCCATACACTTGGATATGCTGTTCATAAACTTAATCGCACTTCATATGCCGGTATATCAACACGCGGACTACCAAAAGGCGGTTGGCGCGAATTAACGTATGACGAAGTCGCAATCCTTAAGCGATATGCTCAGCGTGCCGAAAGATAAATCCTAAACAAAAAAGAGGACCGGAAAAAACCCGGTCCTCTTTTTTGTTTAGATCTTTTAAAGTTATAATTCACTACTCAAATCAAATGCACTGTTTTCAGCAAACAGCCCTGGCATATAAATTGAGCTAGTGCCAAAATCATTTTTCAAAAACCCTTGTAAAATCGATTTAGTCAAAGAAGCGTTTGCTCGAACCGGGTTTTTAAAGGACCCAATTTCAAATGCTTTACTGCGCAAATTTCGCCACATGTTGGCAATTAATTTATCGCTCTTGCCCCGTTCGCTTTCCTGCGCAATTTTTTCAAGTAACACAGAAATAGTCGTAAGTCCAGCCATTAAATTTGTTTCTTGATCTGCGCTGCCAACAAAGACATCAATCTGGCTCTTCATTGCCTGAATTTCATCAGAAATATTTTGTGAGAAAGTCTTAATCTTAGCTATAAATGCAGGCAATCCAACTAATCCGGAACAGATTCCAAGCTCTAGTTCACCCGCATTAACGAGCGTAATAAGCTTAGTATTTCCCGCCTCAGCTAGGTCAGCTAGAAACAAATAGTATTCTTTTCGATCAGCAGCAAGTAGATCTTTTACTTTGGAACAATTAGCAGAAAGCTTTTCTGCATCTTCCTGCGTTAAGAATCCCTCAAGCGCCTTATTAAAGCGCCCTTTGAAATCATCTACAAAATACATTGCCAACTTATTTGCCTTTGTTTGTAATCCCAAAAACTGCGCCAGGCTTTCTTTTCCCTGTACTTGAAAACTCAAAAGTTGCTCTTGCAGTTTTGTTATGGTTTCTTGTGACGCCGCTTGCTTTTGCAGTGCCGCATTTTGTTCGTGCTGAATATTTTCTTTCACCTTTTTAATTTCTTCTTGGAGTCGCTGATTCTCTTTTTCACGCGCATCAATCAGTTGTGAAGAAATCTTGTTATTTTTCTTATCGACTTTAAGTCGTTTTAACTGCTCTTGCAATTCTTTTTGTTTGTTTCGCGTTGCCCCTTCCAACAAAGCTTTTTCTTCTTCAAGTTTTTTTAGTTTCCCTTTTAACTGGCTCGTCTCTTTTTGCAGTTTCTTTTTAGTTTGTGTTACCTGCTGATTTTTGTAGACTGCATCTTGCAACTTAGTCTCTATCTGCTTCTTTTCTTTTGATAACTGATCTTTTTCAACCTTAAGCGATGCGGCTTCTTCTTCTTTTGCTTTGATTCGAATAGACAAGGCAATAATCTGCTTGTTTAAATTTTCAACATACAAAAACGCATTTTCGCGCGCCTGAATCGCATCTTGCAACTGCTTAGTAACTTTCTCTTTTTCAGATCGTTCAGATTGCGTTGTTTCAGTCATTTTGGAAAGCTTATCTGAAAGCTCTGACTCCTTTTCTTTTGCTCGAGTAAGCAGCTCTCGCGCAATGTTTAAACGCGTATTAGCTTCGCTTAACTTTTTTTTGCCGGCATCCAGCGGAAGGGCTAATACACTTATGAGTAACATGAGTAAAAGGGAACGATTCTTCATACCAACCTCCGTATCAGGGAACGGCACAGATTTATCCCTAGTCTTAGCACAAAAAAATAGCCCTGGCATATAAAATTGCACCTAGAAACCAAATTACTTTGACAAGTCCCTCCTCTTCGTCATACTGAAAACTATCGGAATGGGAGAATATAAAAAATATTATATTACCTCATCAACCAGAAGGCTTTTCTATGTTCATTTCCCTAATCTTTGCCGTATTAGCTATTGCTTTGGCGCTCCTAATACTCGCCGCATCTCTCATGCTCTTTACCACTGAACAACAAACCAAAACCGTTATTCAGCGCCTAGGCAAGTTTGATCGAATCGCTGAACCAGGACTCTCGATTAAATGGCCATTCATCGAAAATATTGCTGGTCGCGTCAATCTGCGCATCAAACAACTTGATGTCAAAGTAGAAACAAAAACACAGGACAATGTTTTTGTCTTAGTAATCGTCTCCGTTCAATACTTTGTTGATCCAGAACGCGTGTACGAAGCTTTTTACAAGCTTGTACGCCCCGAAGCACAGATTACCGCATTTGTTTTTGACGTAGTACGCGCCCGTGTTCCCCTACTGACCTTAGATGATCTCTTCGAAAAAAAAGACAATATCGCTATTGCAGTCAAAGAAGAACTGAGCCACGTTATGCACGACTTTGGCTACGACATCCTTAAGGCCCTAATTACCGATATCGAACCCGATACACATGTTAAAAAGGCAATGAATGAAATCAACGCCGCGCAGCGCATGCGCTTAGCAGCCGTAGAAAAAGGCGAAGCAGATAAAATCCTTCGCGTCAAAGCAGCGGAAGCAGAAGCAGAAAGCAATGCATTGCACGGAAAAGGCATTGCAGACCAACGTCGTGCCATTGTCGAAGGGCTTAGTGAATCCGTCAGCGAGTTTCAAGCCCATGTACCCGGATCATCGCCTCATGATGTCATGCAAATAGTCCTTATGACGCAATATTTTGATACACTTAAGGACCTCAGCGCCCATTCAAAGACCAATACCATCCTTGTTCCACACTCGCCATCGCACTTAAATGACTTAACAGAACAGATGCGCAGCGCTTTTATCACAGCACAAGCAGCAAATAGTAATCTAGAAGAACATACCCCACAGCCAACACATATTAAAAAACGCTCAGAAAAATAAAACCATTGTTTTTGTAGGCTATACAGCAACTATTCAACATTTTCAGAGCTTATGTCAAAACATTTCTGGCTATTTTAAAGTGCGACTTTAAAATAGCCAGAAATAAAAACAAAAATCTTTAAAAGATATCAGTTCCTCAAGCCCTCATACCGCAATCTACACAAAAGAGCTTGAGATAGGGATTTAGAAAAGCACCTACTTTGGCTCCATCTCGCAGGCCAATTGATCAGAAATTGCCGCCAAAAAAGAAAGGCCTTTTAAATGAGCAGAAAGAAAACGTTCACGAACCTTGTTTTTAGAATCAAAGTCTTCCCAAGATCCCGTAAAAAGGGAAAGAGGGTACCGACAGTGCGCTCGCCTCTCTGGTAACCCATTGGTTTCCAAAAAATTAGTAAAATAATCTATTTCACTTACCTCTTTATCGTTTTTTAATAACTTAAATGGCATTATGTTGCGCATAGAGAGGATGCCTATATGAAGAAACTCCTTAGAAAAAATTAAAAGGTCCTGATCAGCTAATCGAAAAGCAACCTGCATGAAAGAGTCTTTCTCTTGTACTTTGAAAATAAAACTAACCCCTAATTTTGCACCTAATTCTTTAAAATAAATCTCACAAAAAGTTTCATTCCAAAAATTGGCTAAATCTTCCACAGCAAAGTTAAGGTTTAACTTCAAAACATGATCCACACCAATAATAATGTTGCTCAAGTGAGAGCTAACTTCATATCCAGTACAATTTCCATCTTGAAGAAAAGCAAGCATAGGAGAATTAACTGCTTTAAAAAGACCGCTTTTAGGTGCA
>Ga0075568_115_pt1 | contig 8390 bp, 5 predicted proteins | sample RifGroF2_FD_68154 | JGI IMG/M metagenome (GOLD analysis project Ga0075568, IMG submission 68154) | candidate division TM6 bacterium GW2011_GWF2_43_17 | reverse complement strand
GTATTTCAATTGGCCTTGAAACATCGTTTTAGTCGTAAGGTTTGAGTGTAGTGCACGGGAAGAAAAAAGATGATAGAACGTTTTATGCCAGCGCGTCGCCTGGCTCGGCTATTTTCTAGTGATGTAGCAATTGATTTGGGTACGGCCAATACGGTAGTTTATGTTCCTGGTCGGGGAATAGTCTTAAATGAGCCATCGGTTGTTGCGGTTAGGTCGGGGAGTACCCATGTGCTTGCGGTTGGTCGCGAAGCCAAGGAGATGTTGGGTAAAACACCCGAGAGCATTGTTGCGTCTCGTCCTATGCGTGATGGGGTTATAGCAAATTTTGAGCTTGCGCAGAGTATGTTGCGATATTTTATCTTGCGCGCTAACAATGATCGTAAATCACTTTTTCGTCCTCGTATGGTTATTGGGGTACCCTCGGGTATTACACAGGTTGAGTGTCGCGCCGTTGAAGATTCAGCGCGTGAAGCTGGCGCCAGGGAAGTGTTTACCATTATGGAGCCGATGGCTGCTGCTATTGGTGCAGGTCTGCCAGTCCATGAACCGACAGGAAGTATGATCGTTGATATTGGTGGAGGCACGACCGAAGTTGCTATTATTACGCTCAAAGATGTTGTTTTTTGTCGCTCTATTCGTGTGGGCGGCGACGAGATGGATCAGGCGATTGTTAACTATGTCAAACGTAAGTACAACTTGCTTATTGGTGATCGCACAGCTGAGCAAATAAAAATGAATATCGGTACGGTTCTTGTTGAAGGTGAACCGCAGGTTATGGAGGTTAAGGGACGGGATTTAGTAACTGGTGTGCCCAAGATGATTACCCTTACCAGTGTTGAAGTTAATGAAGCCTTGCTTGAGACGATTGCAAGCATTATCGAGGTTGTTCGTGTGGCGCTTGAAAATACGCCGCCAGAGCTTTCCTCAGATCTTGTTGATCGGGGCATTATGCTTGCGGGAGGTGGTTCCTTGCTGCGTGGTTTAGACCACCTTATTGCGCGTGAAACAGGGCTGCCTGTACAACTGGCAGAGGATCCTTTGTTGTGTGTGGTCAATGGTGCGGGCAAGGTTTTAGAGAACCTTGATTTCTTCCGTGATACCGTGTTGCGATAGAGGAAGGAATGAAGTATCACCCCAATCGACCGTATCCTAAGCTTGCTGGCGTCTCGCTTAAAAAGCATCATGGACAACATTTTTTACGTAGTGACCTAGTGGTTGAAGATATGATCCGACATGTTCAACTTGCTCCACCTGCAAAGGTGTTAGAGATTGGATGCGGGGATGGTTTTTTGACGGGGGCAATTTTGCAGCAACCGGTTGATCGACTGTGGGTTTTTGAGATTGATCCTGATTGGGCGGCGGTAGTTAATGCTAAATTTCCTGATGGCAGGTTGCATATCTTTGAAGAAAATTTTCTTGATGTTGATCTTTCACGATTGGGCAGCGATGCTGCTTGGACCGTGCTTGCAAATTTACCATACCAAGTAACATTCCCTATTTTTCATCGTTTTCGTGCCTTTGCACATCTCCTTGTTGAGGGGGTAGTGATGGTTCAGGAAGAGGTCGCTCAAAAGCTGGTTGCAAAAGGTGGGCGTTCTTTAGGTTTTATTTCGCTCTATTTTCAGCATGCGTTTGAATTTAAGTTGCTCTCGAAGGTTCCTCCTACCGTGTTTGTTCCTGCGCCGAAAGTTGATTCCCGGCTTGTGTACTTTAAGCCACGGGTAGTTCGTGATACACTCGTGAACGAGGAAGAATTTTGGAAATTTGTTCGTCGCTGTTTTTCACAGCCTCGCCGTACAATAAAAAATAATCTTCAATCTTTTCATTACGAAATAGCTGCGGTGCCTGATGAGATCTTGTCTTTGCGCGCGCAGCAGATGGATATGGAATCATTGCAGGTATTGTGGGGATATCTTTACCTCGCGGACAATGTTACAGAGAAGGTTTAATTGGTATGATGACACCGTTTGATGAGCTTTCAGCCAGATTTTTTTCATTCTTGCGTCGCTATTTCTCCTTGAATGAGGTTGCTATATCTGATGTAATGATGGTTCTCCAGGATGATGCACGCAAGGATGGCTTTGGAGACTTTTCTTCTAATGCGGCAATGGTTTTGGCGCGCGCTCTAGGAAAGTCGCCTCGTTTAATAGCGCAGGAAATAGCAGCGCATTTTTCGGATTTAGCTGTTGAGCGACTTGAAGTTGCAGGCCCGGGTTTTTTAAATTTTTTTCTTACAGATGCATGTTTTGCGCAAGAGGCGCAGCGATATGCCGCGAATATTTCATCAGCGCTTGCTTCTTCTAGAGAGCGGTATCAGATCCGTTCCTATTCTGTTGAGTTTGTGAGTGCTAATCCAACTGGCCCGCTTCATATTGGTCATGGTCGTGGCGGTATTATCGGCGATGTGGTGGGGAATGTTTTGCGCTTTTTGGGCAATACGGTTGTTAAAGAATTCTATGTCAATGATGCAGGTAAGCAGATTACTACTCTTGGTATGTCTTTAATGATTCGCTGCCGTCAGGTCTTGGGCGAGCAGGTTGAATTGCCTGAAGATTCGTACCATGGTGAATATCTGTTGCAAATGGCGCGCGAAATGACTTCTGCTGTGCCCGATGTGGTGCGTAGCGCTCTGGAAAAGAATGATGTTTGTTATTTCTCTGAATATGCATACCATCGGCTTCGTGAGGAGCAGGAAGAGACGCTGGCTGAGTACAAAATTATCTTTGATGTCTGGTTTTCTGAACGCACCTTGCATGCATCGGGAGAGGTAGATAGTTCAATTAATTTGCTAATTGAGCGGGGCCATACCTATGAACTTGAAGGTGCGCTTTGGTTTAAATCAACGGCGTTTGGGGACGATAAGGATCGTGTTTTGCGCCGTGCAAATGGCGAGTATACCTACGTAGCCGCCGATGTTGCGTATATGCTAAATAAGCTGAAGCGAGGCGCCGAACAGCTGATTATGGTTTTGGGGCAGGATCATCACAGCTATGTGGTGCGGCTTAAGGGAATTTTAACAGCGCTTGGTTATCGACCTGAACAATTAGACGTAATTTTATATCAGCTTGTTACGGTCAAAGAAGATGGTGAAGTTATGCGCCTGTCCAAGCGGGCAGGGCGGATTGTTTCGCTCAAGGATATTATTGATACTGTTGGGCCCGATGTTGCGCGCTTTTTTTATCTTAATCGCAAGGCAGATGCCCATTTAGATTTTGATTTGGCACTTGCTTTACGTCGTACGGATGAAAACCCAGTTTTTTATTTGCAGTATGCGTATGTGCGTACCGGTAGCATTTTAGAGCGGGCACAAAACATTGCGGCTATGGCAAAATTTTCGGCTCAAGATTTGCATAGCTTTGCAGCCGAAGAGAGATTGTTGTTGCGCAAAATATTTGCGCTCAAGTCTATGTTGGTTAATATATCCTATAATTATCAGGCGCATCTTTTGACGTATTATGTTCTTGAGCTGGCGCAGCAGTTTCATTCCTTTTATGCAGTCTGTCGAGTTATTGCGCCAGAAGACGTTGAACAGTCTAAGCGGCGTTTGGCCGTTGTTGCGCTTGTCCGCTCGACGTTGGGTACCTGCCTTGAATTGCTTGGCATCAGTACGCCTGCGGCAATGTAAGATTATTTTATTTAGAGTTTGATGTTTAGGCTGGGTTGGTATGCTGGGTGTAGGTATTTAGCAACTCTTGCGCTCGCCGGGTAATTTGTGTGGGAAGGTTTGCTTGGCGTGCAACTTCAATACCAAAGCTGCCTTCGGCGCAGCCGGGTTCGATTTTATGCAGAAGTAAGATTCCCTCGCTAGTTTGTATGCTCGCGGCATGATATGCAACGATGCCATGGCTTGTGGTCGTTAGCGTGGTTAATTCATGAAAGTGTGTTGCGAAAAGGACTTTTGCTTGAATCTGATGATGCAAGTATTCAAGGACTGCTTGAGCGATTGCAAGGCCATCATACGTACTGGTCCCCCGTCCAACTTCATCAAGGATAACGAGACTTTGTGCTGTGCCATGGTTACAGATGGTAGCAGTTTCTTCCATTTCGACCAAAAAGGTGCTTTTTCCGGCAGTTACATTGTCGGAGGCTCCAATTCGGGTGAAGATGCGATCAGTCAATGGTATTTGGGCGTAGCTTGCAGGCACAAATGAGCCGATATGGGCTAGTAGTACAATGAGCGCTACCTGACGAAGATATGTTGATTTGCCCCCCATATTGGGACCGGTGATGATCCAGGTTCGTGCATCTTGTGAGAGGGTTGTATTGTTCGGAACAAATTCAGCACCAAGTTGCGCACTAACTACGGGATGCTTTCCCTGGCTGATTTGTAAGCCGCCACCTTCTGAGATTTCTGGTTGGATCCAGTTGTGCGTCGTTGCGGTTATGGTTAGACCCAGCAATGCGTCGAGAATGGCGAGCTGTTGCCCGGTGCGGCGCAAATGAGGTCCAAATGAGATCGTATACGTTATAAGTTCTTCAAAAAGCTCTTGGTCAAGCCTCTGTGCGATTTCCTCAGCAGAAGTAAGTTCAAATTCAAGTTGCTGAAGCTCTGCTGTAGTGTAACGGGTTGCATTAACCAAGGTTTGTAGTTTGACATAATGTTCAGGCGCGCTGGCAGACTGTGTCTTAGTGAGTTCAATCGTGTATCCCTGGATTCGGTTGAACTTTACTTTGAGCGAATTGATGCCAGTAGCAAGCTTTTGTTCATTTTCAAAAACAGCGATTGCTTGGGTTCCTTGTTCTGCGTGTTCACGTATCTGGTCGAGTTCTTCATTATAACCTGGACGAATATGCCAGGATGAATCAGGATCATCTGAAAGTGCTTTTTGTAAGTATAAAAGAAGCGGCGCACTGTCAAAAATATTGGCATGAATCTGTTCAAGGAGACGGTCGTAGTTTAAATCTGCAAGTAATACTTTAACTTTTTCAATTGCTGCAAGTGCTTGTTTTAAATTTAATAAATCTTTGTGCTGGTATTTGCGCAAGATGATACGGCCAACAATGCGTTCTAGATCACCAACGTTATACAATACTTCTATAAGCTTCTCGCGTGTAAACAATTGGTCCTTAAGGCTTTTTATAGCATTTTGTCGCTGTTGTATGCTTGTCTTTCTTCGCTGCGGGCGGGCAAGCCATTTTTTTAGCAAACGAGATCCCATTGCGGTTGCACAGTGATCAATGAGATTAAAAAGTGAAGCATTTGTTTTAGCGTCGGTGCTTGAAAAAAGTTCAAGATTTTTTTGTGTTGCGGCATCAAGGATAAGGTAATCATCTGGGCTGTAAACAAATAGCTGGGAGCAAAAAGGTAATGCACGTTCCTGATTTTGCTTTAGAAATCCGACCAGAAGTAAAAGCGCGTCGCTTAACGCAGGTGCGTGACGCACGAGGGTTTGGGTTTCTTGCGGATGGCCTTGTAGCCAATCAGAAAAAATAGCTTCGTAAGAGATTGGGTCAAAAAAAGAAAGGTAGTATCCCTGTTTTTTTAATTTAGTTACGAGTGATGAGTTAGTTAGTGCAGGATGTACAATGATTTCATCGGGCGCAAAACGGGCTAATTCTGCCTCAAGAAGGATCTCTTTTGATTGCTCAATTGTTGTTGCAAATATCTGACCGGTGAGTAACTCGGCGGCCGCAAGGCCAATGGTTGTTCCGTGAGCCTGAGGGGCGAGGGCGATACAGTAGGAAGCTTTTTTTTCTTCAAGCATGCGTAGATCAGTCAATGTCCCTGGCGTTAACACTTGAGTGACGCCGCGTTGAACAATCTTGCCGGCGCGTGCTTCTTCAAGCTGGTCGCAAAGAGCAACTTTAAAACCGCCTTTAATCAATTTGATGAGGTGATGATCGAGCGAATGTACCGGTACACCGCAAAGGGGAATAGGTCTGTTTTCAAACGTGCCTCGTTTGGTTAATGCAATGCCAAGAAACGCAGAAGCTTTTTGTGCGTCCTCAAAGAATAATTCGTAGAAATCACCGACTTGGAACAAGAGAAGCGCATTTGGGTGCGCTTCTCTTATACTAAAATACTGCTGAAGGAGGGGAGAAATTTTGCTCATAATATAATTAGCCGCGGGTAAAGAAAACGATTTAAGGCACTAGGGTTAATTATACCAAAAATGCCTCATTGCGTCATTATGTACCCGGTTGTGCCAAGGGCACAGCTAACTGCTGTGTATCTTGTTGCTGCTGAAGGAGCGCATATAATGCACCAATTTGTGCATTTTGAGTTTTGATCATAAGGTTTTTTGCTTGGTGGTTGGAGTACATAAGGTACGCAAGCCCGCTAAGTGCAAAGGCACCGCCACCATAAAGTAATGCTTTCCGGTTATGATAGAAGAAGCCTTTGTTGCGTTCTTCCTCGTTCTTTTTCTCTATTTCAATGCTTTCATTTACTTGTTTTGTTAATTCTTCTGTTTTATCTACCGCTTCTGTTGCATCTGAGGGAGTTGTACTAACAATTTGAACTGATGCGGTATTGTTTACCGTGGTGTTTGTCAAAATATCGTTAATTTTTTTATTTTTTTTGTCACTCTTGTTATCTGTAGTTGTTTTTGTTTTTAGTATTTGCAGGTAATCGGTTATATTGCGCGATGTCGCAGAGATTTCGGTAATTAGCTTCTCGAATTCATCAATATATTGGTATTCATCCGACTCTTGGGAAATTCCATTGTAGCAGAGCCTATGAAGCATTTCTTTTGCTGATTCATCGATCTGATAGTTCTTGCGATTGATTAACCACCTGTCAAATGCTTCTAAGATAGTACGGCATTCTTCTTTTTTTGGGTCATCCCAGGAGGTGAAAATGTCTAATTCCTTAACAAGATAGTCTGTCATACGAGTAATATCTTTTTTTATTCCTGCTCGAGCGCAACGGGCGTTTTCTTTTTGTAGCTTTGTAGCCTTTTCTTTTAGTGCAGCAAGTTGTTCTGAAATGCATTCGGGGAGCTTGTATCCTTTATTAAGCAAATGTACGGTTAATCGTTGTAACCAGTACGAAATGTCAATGCCAAGAAAATTCCCGTCCTTGGTTAATGCCAAGAGCTCCTGTTTGGCCGCGCCATTAGGGTCACTTTCATCACTCCAAGTCCTAAAAGTGTGTATATTGGGACTGTTTTCTATAACATGTTCTTGAAAGTTTTTGAGTATATCAAGGGTGCTTTCGCATGGTGCATTTGCCTCTATTATCGTTTTAGCAGCTTGAATGGTACCTTTGATTGTTGGTACGAGATTAATGTTTAAGGGAGGGACTTTACCCGTCTTTGTTGTGCCGATAATTAACGTCTTGAAAAACTCGTTTCTTCTGATGGGATCAATGACTTTTCCCGCGGTATCGTTGAAAGTTTTTTCAAAATTTTTTAATGTGTCGCTTTCTGTATAGTTTTGTATTTTTTTAGTTATTAAACATGCATTGGAAATGATCCATGCACGATTGTTCCAGATAAAGCTTCGTCCAGGTATGCTCGTAATGATTTGTTTCCCTGTATGGGTAACGTTTGCTGCATAGTAGAGCCCCTTGGTATATGGGCTTATGTTGGCGAGTGTTTTTACCACATGCCAACCAAAGGATGAGGAAAAGTAGGTGGGATGATAATTTTTGATTTGGTTAAATGTTTCTCGCCACGTTTCCTTTTTTTCTTGTTCAGTTATAGTTTTTCCGGAAAAAAGAGAAAGAAATAATTGAAAGATATCTTCTTCGTGCGTGCCCGTTTCAAGAAGGGATAGGAAAAGATTCATTTTGTCTTTTTGCTCATTGCTAAAACCTTCTTCAAGTGCATCAAGGATAGTTCTTTGATCTTTCGTAGAAAGATTTCCAAAGTTTTTTAGCATTCCGGTGGAATCAGGAAAAACTGATTTTTTATTTACAAAAATATCGAGGACATGAGGCGACAGTCATTGTAGTAACTTAATAGAATGTAGCCTGAACTATAAGCATCATTTGTGCTCAGGTGTTTATAAATGAAGTCGATTTGCTTAAGCGTGGTTTTGGCAGCTTTTAATATCTTGTTTTTCTCTTCAGTCGGGGTTGTGGATGCGTGATATTGTTTTGATTGTTTGGTAAATTCTGCGGTTAGCGTTTTGCCAATATCTTCGTTATTTGCACAGGGTTTTGGTGCTTTAAAGTCTGGGTCTGTGTACAGGGCCATATACGCAACAAGCTTTTCTTCTGCTGTTTTTTCTTTAGAAAAGAGGATTTCGGCGCTTTCTAAGGCGGTACTAAACCGTTTTATTTTTTCGACTGTTCTCGCTAACGCTGGAACTGGTAGGTTTTCATCCCAATTTTCAATTTCATGAGCTGACCACTCTTTGTAGTCAGAAATAAGCTTGCGAATGAGTAGTTGGATGCCAGAAAGTTGGCTGTTATCCTGGTGTTCATTGAGGAATGCTGCCGCTTG
>Ga0075568_114_pt1 | contig 9241 bp, 7 predicted proteins | sample RifGroF2_FD_68154 | JGI IMG/M metagenome (GOLD analysis project Ga0075568, IMG submission 68154) | candidate division TM6 bacterium GW2011_GWF2_43_17 | reverse complement strand
ATTATAGTAAAACAAGAGCAGCAGCTTAAGGAAAATGAAAAACGTCTTTTAGATGTGCAGGCGAAGCTTAAGAATTTTTCTAAGCAATATTTTAAACTTGTAGATCAAAAAGATGCAATAAAGCGCCAAAACGATCAATTGAGGCGCGAGACTCAGGAGCTGAGTGAAACTATTTCTTCGTTGAACGCAGAGAAAACCGATCTGCAAAATAGCATTGATAAGATTAATTTAGAGTTGCAAAAACAGGGCGGGTCTCTAATTGAGCAAGTCAAAAATAATATAGTGCTAGAAAGCCGGTTAAAAAAAGAACAAGTTGATTTCCAGAAGAAATTGTTGGAGAGTGGCGGGCGCCAGCAGGATCTTGAGAAAAAAATCAAAGAACTGGAGAATAAGGCGGAAGTTGATAAAGAGGTCCTTGTTGATGCAAACGCTTATGTAAAAAAACTTCAGGAAGAGCAGGCGGCGAATAAAACGCTGTTGGCATTGTCATACGAAGTTAATATGCAGCTCGAAGCAAAGGTTGAGCGGCTAACAAAATTGCTGCAGGACGCGCGCAAGAAAATAGAAAGACTAACGCGGGACCTAGAGCAAGAACAATTGAAGGTTGCTAATCTCCAGGGTTCGTTAGAAAAGGAACACTTGCGCTTTACAGAAAGTCGAAAAATTTTGCAGCAAGAGATTCTTAACCTACAAGGAGCGAGTAAGATCCAATTTGAACAGGTCAAAAACTTGGAAAATCAGGTTGTGCAGCTGAAGAAAAATCAATCTGAAGCAAAGGCTAAGGTAAAAGAACAGCAACTTGAACTTAAAAAAATCCAGTTAAAGCTTGAGCGGGCAGCCCAGCAAAGCCAAGAAAAAATAACTACGCAGGCGGAAGAAGTTAAAAGTCTTCAGAATAAATTGAAAGAAGATGCGGACAAATTTGTTGAGCAAGAGCGGCAGCTCGAAGAAAGCAAAAAACAGGTTGAAAGCTTAAAAAAAGAAAAGCTTAACCTAGAAGGCAAGATCGCATTGATTTTGGAAACAAACAAAACATTTGAAGATCAGGTTAATGACCTGAAAATACTAAACAAGGAATTTGAAGCAGCGAAAGATGAGTTGGGTAACACTGTTGTTGAATTAGAGCAAAAAAATAAGATGCTCGGAGAAAATTCAGACCAGATTGTTAAGAAAGCTACAGAGGAAGCTTCACAAGCTCAAAGGCTGGCTAAAAAATCAGTTGAGCGTTTAAAAGAGCTGCAGATAGCGCTTGATAACCGGGGAGAAATGTTGGAAAACCTTCAGCAAGAGTCTCAAAGTACTGATCAAGAAAAACAAAATCAGATTAAAAATTTGCAGGCGGATCTTGAAAAAGAAAAATCTGAGATTGCGAGCCACGCAAAAAAAATAGAGGAACAAATACAGGAAATTGCTAAGCAGAATGATAGGATAGCCCAGCTTGATGGCGAAATTAAAGCGCAAAAGATAGCTGAGAATAAAACTAATGGTGAAATCCTATATTTAAAATCCTTACAGGAGTTGGATGAAAAAGCGCTTGGCGTACGAGCGGGATTGGATATGGCTGCTGTACAAGTTGCTCTTGATAGCGAGAAATCTGCGCAGAATGATTTGTACAAAAATATTGGCGAATTAGCGTTGAAGCTGGATTTGTTGATCGCTCTAGCTAAGAATTTAACGAGCGAGCAACTCGAAAAATTGCACATGCCGTCAAAGTCAGGAGAAAACCTACCTTTTGATCAACAGGTTTCCCTGTTTAAAACAGGAGTGGGTCAGCTTGTTCAGTCGTCAGGTTTTATGAGTGGACCAGAGGCGGTATCTGTAGCAAAAAAAACTGACTTTTTGCCAGTGTATTTTGCCATGAAGGATAACTTGAATTTCTTTAATGGCTTTTTTAGAGGTTTTGGCCTTGTTTGAAAAGGTCTTGTAGCAAAAAGCTGGGGAAGCGAACTCCCTTCCCCAGCTTTTTAAATCCACCCTTAATTATTTGTTTGCTTGCTGGGTAATTGTTATATGCTGAGTAGCAGCTCTCCTTTGGTTATGTTAGAGTAGAGGGAGGCGAATAAGTTAATTAAGTTAATGTTGTTTTACTAAGGATTGGCGTGTCAACCGAAGAGCTTTGGCAAGATTTCCTTAAAGTTGCGCAAGAAGAACTAGGCAGCCGGGTAGTCGATACCTGGTTTAAGGCTTTACAGGTTGCTTCGTGGAATAGCCGCGACAGGCTTTTGGTTCTGCGGGCCCCTAACCTTTTTGTAAAAAAGTGGGTAAGTAGCCATTATCACGACTTTTTGCAAGCACAGTTTGCTCGTCTTTTTGGTGAAGAGACCGTCAATGTGCGTATTGAGGATAACTTGGTTCCTGCTGCACCTTTGGGCACCATTGCACAGAAGCAGCAGGTGAGAGAACCGCTTATGGTCGTGCAGCCCGCGCGCGCTCTTGCAGAAGCTGTATACCCAAGCGTTCTTTCACAAAAGAGACGATTGACATCTAAGTCGCCAAAAGAGGCTGCTCAAGCAGGTGAAATCAAACCTGAGCTTTTTCGAGATGAGCTGGTTGATCGCTTTCGTTTTGATACTTTTGTCGATGGTCCGAGTAATACCTTGGCTTTTTCGGCAGCGCAAGCGGTGGCAGAAAATGTTGGCAGACTTTATAACCCGCTTTTTATCTATGGTGGTTCGGGGCTTGGGAAGACACATCTTCTTCATGCCATTGGAAATTACCTGCGAACAACGGGATCGCGTGCACGGATTGTTTATCAGTCAGCAGATCATTTTGTAAATGAGTTTGTTGCAGCGATCAGAAAAAACAAGGTTGCAGAGTTTGAACAAGGATACCGCCTCATAGATGTTTTGCTCATGGACGATGTGCAGTTCATTTCAAAGAAAGAACAAACGCAGGAAGCGTTTTTTCGTGTGTTTAACTTACTTCATCAGGCAGGCAAGCAGATTGTTTTTACGGCTGACTCTCTGCCATGCGATATTGTTGGGCTTGCGGAGCGCGTGCGCTCTCGTCTTGAAGGTGGTTTGATTGCAGATATTCAAGTTCCCAGCCTGGAGACAAAGATCGCAATCCTGCAAAAAAAGGCAGAGCTGCAAAATTATGTGCTTGAGGATGACGTTGCCTATTTTGTTGCATCAGCACCATGCTCAAGTGTGCGCGAGCTCGAAGGATTGTTGATACGGGTTGTTGCCTTTGCAGCGCTCATGAAACAGCCGTTGACGGTAGGGCTTGCGGGAAAGGCGCTTTCGCAAATCAAAGATGTGCGTAAAGAATGTGTTACGGGGCTTCCAGGTATTGCACGATTTGTTGCCAAGCAATTTAATTATACTGTGCGTGATCTTCGCTCTGCGCGTCGGAACAAGGATTTGGTTATCGCACGGCATGCGGCTATGTATCTTATGAAGCAACGAACGGCGTTTTCTTTGCGCGATATTGGCTTGTTTTTCGAGCGCAAGGACCATACAACGGTTATTCATGCTATTCATAACATAGAGGATCGAATTAAAAAGGATCCTTCGTTTGCTGGTCAAATGCGACAGATTGAAGAAGGTTTTATCTCATATGATCTTCGTTCTGGCGAACAAGCGAGCATAGCTACGGCATCTTTTGTCTCTATGTCAGCGGATACATAATGTTTTTCTGGCATTTTTGCGTGTGCGTGCGACGCGTTCAGCCTTGTTATGAAAAAGGGTTCGTGCAATAAACCTGTTGCCTAGTCCAAAAACAAGGTGACCATAGTTTGCAAAAAGGTCAGATTCATCTAAACCCATAATCGAAGCAAAATGTTCTGTGTCGATAATTGCAATTTTTCCATCATAGTCAAAGAAAAAATTGCAAATGTGCGGGTCAATTTTATTTTTAAAAAGTGTTTGAAGTTGAATGGCACAATGGCGATCTTCTGATGATTTGAGAGAAAAAGTCTTCTTGCAGGGAATATAATCGCTGATAATTGCGTAGGTCGAAGGAACCGTTATTGTGTAGGTTTGATTTGGCTCGTCCGAGAAGTTGCGCCCTCGAATGGTAAAGTAACGAGTTTCGGGGGCAAGCCAATACCATTTGCGCGGGAGAATAATGCGTTGTTTCCATTCGGGGTTTTCTTCGATGATGTTTTGAATTGCTATCAAGTTGGGAATGCGTGTAAAACCGGCCAAAAAACGATTAATGCCGCCGCCCATTGAAAATAAGAAAGAAGGGACAATACCTTTGGAGAAAGGGCGGACAAAGGATTGGGGTGTTTCGCAAAAAATCTTGATGACCAATGGATAGTCGTTGCATTTAACAATAAGGTTTCCGTTTCCCTCTTTATAATTAAAGTCGGCGTCTTTGAGGATGGTGAAATTGGTCAGTAGTTGTGATGGTTTTTTAGCTTTTTTTAAATCTTGTACTAGTGATGTGCACAAGGTATCCAGCTTTTCCTGGGTGATCTTTTTTTTATTGTTCATTATTATGTGCTTAGGGAGCGAAAATCTTTGAATTTCTTCTTCGGAATAGCGTTCAAAAATTGCCCATTTTTCGAGGCGCGAGTGGCGCAAGCTATGTGTGTGATTTTGATTATCGACCCAAAATGTCGTGATAGATGGAAGATCATCTTGTGGTTGCCAGATGCTACGAGTGTAAAGGTTGGTTACCCAAGCGGCTAATAATAGAAGGGCTAGGATTTTTTTTAACATATTCGCGTTCCTTTGCTGTTAATGGGGGCGCGTAGATGCCAGTTTACCGTCGTGTAAACTTAAGCATAGACTTGATTGCTTTTTGATTACTACCTTTGCTAGGATGGTTTTCGTATTTACGTGCAAGAAGTGGTAGCCTAAGTAACGAGGTGTATGATGAATGTATATGACCTTTCAAAGCGGCAAATTGCAGTAGTGCAACGGCTTACGAGAATTCCTCGCCAGCTGCTTGATTCGTATACATACCAAAACCCTGCAGAATTGGTGTTGGGCGAGTTGTGCCATCAGGAGTGCTTTAATGTGACTCGAGCGGCATTTTTTGTTGATAATCCTGACTTTGATTGTGTACGGGGAATTGCCGGGTATGATGTGCAAGACCATACGGATAGCCATGAAGCTTGTTGGATTGAACGAGATGCATTTGGATTGCGGATGCGCTGCTCGTCGTTTAACAAATTAGTTCGATCGCTTGCTCCGCAAAGCATTAGCCGTCAAGAGCAGCGTGAATATGCTTTGTCAGCGCTTGCAGAACAGTTAGATTTTCGTGTTCCAGCCGTTACCTTTTTTGAAATGCCGCATGAAAATAAAGGGCTTATTGTTTTCGAGCGGCCAGAAGAGGATATTGCCGAATTAGAGCAGCTTTGGGAAGATGCCTGTTCACTCCTTGCTTTTTGTCCATTGGCATAAGTTCTATTGATTTTCAAACACGGAAAGACCGGGGAGTTGCGTGCCGGCAATATATGCAAGTGTTGAGCCTCCCCCTGAAGAGCAGAATGAAAAATAATCTGATAGGTTACAGCGTTCTGCTAGGGTAACAGTGTCGCCGCCCCCGATGACAGTATATGCTGAACTCATTCCGATAGCAGTCAATAGTCGCTCGCTAAACTCTAATGTTCCGTGAATTCGCGGCTCTCCCATAATACCGTTGAAGAAAATACTCTCTGAGCGATTGATGATTCCCTGGAATGTTTCAAGTGATTTTGGGCCAATACTAATACTTACATCATCGGCTTGCAATGATTCGGCGGCCCGTATTTGTTTAACTCCTTGCCATGAACCTTCACCAACGAGTAGGTCAACAGGAAGGTGGAGTTCAACATGATGATGATGGCATAGTTTTTTGATGGTGTTGCAGAGTTCAAAAAGATCATTATGTACCGGTGATTTCCCCCCATTTGCGCCATTTGCGGCTAAAAATGTGTGTGCGATTCCAGGAAGAATAACAAGATGGTTTAGCCTTTCTTGTTCAATCAACGTGGGAAGATAACGCAATTTATCTATGGTTTTCCCGCCGCCCAAAAACAGGGTAAACGGTCGTTTAGGGTGGTTGCGTAATCGCGATAATTTTTCTGTTTCAAGCTGAACAAGAAAGCCGCAGCTTCGCTGTTCGGGCGCAAAGCATTTAGCTAGCGCAACGATTGATGCATCATTTCGGTGCATGGTTCCCCAGGCATCATTGATAAAATAATCGTGTCCATGGGCAAGGGTCTGAGAAAATTTTTGATCGCCTTTTTTTTCACGGGGATCAAACCGCGTATTTTCTAAAACAAGGACGGGCATTTGCCGCTCATTGAACCAAAAGGCGATGGGACGCGTTGAAACGCTAGGATCGTATCCGCGTGGATTGCCAATATGCGTAATGAGGGTAACAAAGGCTCCGCGATTGCATAAGTACCGAATAGTTGGTTCTACTGCACGGAGTCGAAAATCGTTCACAATAGTATCATTGTGCAGTGGTACATTTCCATCAATACGGACGAGGACATGCTGCTTTGCAAGTGGCCATTGAGTAAACGTAGTGGAAATCATTACAAGCCCTTTTTCAGGAAATAGCTGATCTTTGTATGAGAAAGTGTGCGTCCAGTGCACCAAACTACTAGTCCACCGAGTATAGTTGAAGTGCTAATGATTATCAAGCTCGTGCATAGAGGCAGCGAAAGATGAATATACGCGTGGTAATAATTGGGAGGAAGTGGGATGAGCCGATAGGTGTTTGCGATAGCGCATAAGATTGCAGTGCATCCAAGGCCGATAAGTTGTGCCAGGGCAATAAGAAGGAAGCCAAAGAGGTGAAGCGCATAACGAATTGATGACAGTGGAACGCCAGAAACAAGGAGTATACTGATGGACGCTTTTTTTTGTTCAATAAGCAAGATCAGTAGACTTGGCAATGAAAGCACGATTATTGCCATAACAAGGATGATTACCAGCCAGAAGATTGAGGTTTCTAGGTTGAGCGCTGATTGTAGTGTCGGGTATAGGTCGATCCACGAGTGGGTTTGAAAGCCAATAACGCCGCTGATTTTTTGTGCAGCTTCTGAGTGGTTTTGTTTCGATGCGAGCGCGATATCCAGGCGGTTGGGAGTGAAACGCTTTGTTGTCTTATTGAATGTTGCTTGGTTGCAAAGCAATAAACTGCTGTCGATTTCTTCGATGCCACTTGTTATTATTCTTTGTACACAAAGGGTTGCGGCATCCCAGTCGATGTTTTCTGGATCAGAAAAAAGCTCTTGTGTACAAACGAGTATGTTATCTCCTTGTTGTACGCCAAGTTCCTGCGCGAGTGTTGCTCCAATGATTACGTTGCCCTCGTCGGGAAGTATAAAATCTTCGCGAGTGCATGTTGCAGGAAGTTGGTATGGGCTCTTTGATCCTGAAAAGGAGCGAGTTACCAGCTGCGTGGTGCTAAATTTTTGCTGCTCGGGGTTAGCCACAATGACCGGTGCTTCAGAGGCGAAAGCAAAAGATCTAATGGAGGTTGAGAATTGTGAACTGAATATCTGACTAAGGTTTTTTTGATCGGCATTTTGCGGTAGTAAGACAAAAAGATCACTCTGAATACTTTGAAATGTTTTTTTGGTTTCTTGATGAAATGCTTCCAAGAGTGCTCCGGTGATACTCAATGCTGCTATGGCAAAGGCTAAGGTAAGACAAACCAGGAATATTAACTTGTTCCATTTTTTATTTTTGCAAAAAGGAAAAAAGAGCTTTTTTGCTAGCAGAAGCGATAGCATCAGTATACAATCCTTATACGGTAACGGGGGAGAAGTTGGTTCTAGTATAAATTAAGGGGGCCTGATTATGAAGAGGGTGATTTTAGTAGGGGCGATTTTTTCGCTGATAATTCTTTCTGGCTGCGAGTCATACATCTGCTCGATTAAACACACTTTTCGCCAGGCGGCAGTAGTTGATGATAAAGATCTCGATCAGGCTCGTTCGTATATCCGACATGCTCCTGTGTATGACTATCTTAATACGATTAATGACCTCTATATTTTATGGGATATTCCGGCGGTCCAGGCGACAGCACAAGCGCTTTTGGATGCGCAAAATAATCGTGGCGTGGTAAAGGCATCGAACCAGGAACAGCGCTTTATTGTCCTTATGGATGGTGAACAAGAAGATTGGTTTTGTATTTTGCGTGTAGGAGATACCGTTTATCAGCCAACGATATATCGCCCTATCGAACTTTCGCCTGCCTATCAAACAATTTTTGGGCGTAAGATTATGAGATTTAAAAAGAATATGTACGAAGTTGTTTTCGCTGTTGCAGACGTAGCTATGCCCATGACGCTTGAAGTTGCTAATACCACCTATCGGACTACAGTTACTTGGCAGGAGTGTGATGATGTTGCGTAATATAGCCTTAGGCGCGGATCATCGTGGATATGCCCACAAGGAGTTTTTACGCCAGCTGCCCTATTCCTTTATAGACTGTGGTGCGTTTTCTGATGAGCGTTCAGACTACCCAGTTTTTGCGCGCGCGGTTTGTGCTGCGATATTAGAAAAACGCGTTGATGGTGGGGTGTTATTTTGTGGTAGTGGAGCGGGCATGGCCATTGCCGCCAATCGGCTGCCCGGTATTTATGCTGCGGTTGCCTGGAATGATGCTTTAGCGCGCATGATACGAGAAGATGACTGGTGTAATGTTCTCGTTATTCCTGCTGATTTTGTATCGCTCGATGAATTAGGCGCTATTTTTCAGGCGTGGTACGAGGCGATACCAAAGGGTGGTCGGTATTACGAACGAATACAGATGATTGATAAATAAAGAAGAGGACCAGAGTTTATTCCTGGCCCTCTTCTCTTGTGTGCAAATAAGTTATTTTGCTTATTCTTCTGTTGTAACGTAGTCGAGCATGTCTTTTGCATCGCGACCCACGTTTGCGGTGATGTAACCGATGAGCGACCACTTGAAGAGTTGCGCAAAAACACCAAGCTTTTTACATTCTTTGACAAGTTTGTTGCCGAACGTCTCATCTCCTAGGATGTGATCGCTTGTGTTAAACGTCAGGTAGTTATATTTGGTTGTGTATTCTTTTACGAATTTTGCTACGGACGTATCAGCTTTTTGGCCATTCTTTTCTTTTGTTGCTTTTTTCCACGCATCGTACCATTCCTTGACGGTCTTGGTTTCTGTCGTGTTTTCTGCTGTGTTCAATGTTAGCTGCTCATTTAAAGTTTCGGGTGTAAAACGTTTCTCTTTGCATGGGGTGCCACCAATAATATTTTGCTTTAGGTATGAAAGCCCGGGGATCGGTAACAGTTCTCTGGCTTCTGTAGTGCGAATGTAG
>Ga0075568_112_pt1 | contig 10823 bp, 10 predicted proteins | sample RifGroF2_FD_68154 | JGI IMG/M metagenome (GOLD analysis project Ga0075568, IMG submission 68154) | candidate division TM6 bacterium GW2011_GWF2_43_17 | reverse complement strand
AAATACGCTCGTATTTTGTGGAAACAAATTCGCTAAATTACAACAAGAAATGAGTGATCAAACAGATCTGCGGACATACTTTCGTATCCAACAAACCCAAAAAGCTCGTCCATTTTGCGATATTGACATTCACTGCAAAAAAACCAAGTAAAAAGGTAGCTTCTATGAAAATGATCCATGCAACTATTTTGTCTTATATGCTATTTTTAAACACAGCAGTTTCTATCTTTGCGAGTCATGAGCAGGAAAAGCCGCCACGCAAAAAACGCCGCTTTAATATTTCTTGCCACCAGGGCTTTTCTAACATGTTTTTTTGGGAAAAAAACGGCACTCAAAATTTTTTGTCTGCCATCAAAGAAACACATAATGCTAACGAAAAAAAAGACGCACTCTTTTCGTTTTTTGACTATAAAAACCTCGAAGACCTTTCGCTAGCAAAGCTTGAAAACATTATTTTTTGCATCAAAACATTACCTTCTCAGGAGTTACGTGAACTTTTTTATTCCCTCGAAGAAGAAACAGGGGAACGCTTTCTATACAAGTTCGCAACGCAGTACACCGTCACCTCTGAATACCAAGAAAAAGAAATCATCCAAAAAGCAATTCTTGAAACGGCCCTTAAGGCTTGTTGCCCTGAGCCTAATGAAACAGGATTAATGACGCAACAGCGTCTCTACTTAATTAAATCTCTTCTTAAAGGATTTACAACAGTCCCACAATGTGTACTAGAAAAATCAGCACATAAACAATATTTTGAACTCATATCGCAACTCGAGCCTGAGGAACAGGCTAAACTGCTCCCTCAAATAATGGACCACGTAGGCAAATATATCAAAGATTTACCAGCAACCGACGACCAAACAGAAAGCCAACATTATAGCTTAGAAGTTATTTACCACTGTCTCACCGAACTTTCATTAAACAACTCAAATCTCATAGAAGACTGGGTTAGCCAAAAGTGGCTCAAAAAGTTTTTAACGCGCGTTAAAAACTTTTACTCTAAAGATACCTGTACTCATTTAGTCGAAATTCTTGGACCAGACTTTCCTGCTTCTCCAGCGGCATTTGCACAGTAACAAAAATCACACAGCAAACAAGTAGATTTACTCTTTTTTTTAAACCGTTCAAACAAAAGCTGAAAAACAGAAACCTTCAACAAAAAAATATATTTACCAACTTCAAAAATGAGGCTTTTGCCGACACTCAAATATGCTTTTGGCCTTACTAAAAAGTGAGATAAAAAGTTAGGAAACCGTTTTGCCCATCGGTAGCCTACGCACCTTTTTACAAGTCATAACCATTTGAGCAAGGGCTTCGTCAATATCATCAGTGATTGTAATAAAATCTGCATGTACTTGGGGCACAAAGCCCTCTTTTACCGATTTTTCGACCCAAGACAACAAGGGCTCCCAATAAGCTCTTCCAACAAGTACAATAGGCGCTTCAGGCCGCTTGTTGGTCTGCATTAAAACGAGGATCTCAAATAATTCATCAAGGGTTCCAAAGCCACCTGGAAAAATAATAAAACCACTTGAATAGAACGTCAAAAAATGCTTACGCACAGCAAAATAATCAGTTAGCTGATACTCTTGAACGCACTCATTAACCGGCTCATCTATGTTCAGGCCGTTCACGCCAATGCCCATAGATCGTATCGCACCATTGGAAGCAGCCGCTGCCCCACAATTGGCTGCGCGCATAACACCAGGCCCGCCGCCAGTGATAACCGATATATTCGCAGTTACCAGCTTTTGTCCCATTTCAAATGCAAGCTTTTCATACATGCTTGCATTTCCAAGCCGCTTGCCACCAAATACCGTTACAATTGGTCGCTTAAGGCGCATAAGCTTCCATGTTCCCACAATCCATTGTGGCAAAACACGTAATAACGACCACGAAGATCGAATAACACCCCAGATCCGCTCAAAAAACAACTTCATACCATTTTTCCTTTTTTTTTCTTTCTTTTTACTCCGCCCTTCTGCTTATACTACAAATAAGGGGAAATGGGGAGCAGGAGTCAAGCAATGAAGAAGAATGCTATTCTTCATATCGTCGGGTTATTGGCCATAGCACAAAGTGCCACAATTCATCACGAGGCCTTTTCACGCCTGCAAGCAAACCTACAAAGCCCTAAAAGCATAGCAGCTCTACCGCAAGAACCATGGGTAACCATTTTTATCCATGGAACCCTTGGCGTTGAAAAGCTTATGAATTTTGAGACAATACTTACTTTACTGAAAAGATCGATTGACGGAACGCGTTACCAACGGCTTATGGAATGCTTACGTGAGCATCCCTATTCGTATGCCGCCCAAGCAGCACAACTCCCCGGTCTTCGCCCCATAGAAATGAAGAACAAAGAACAAAACTCAGCAGAACTATTTGCCCGCCTATATGATATCATCCAAAAACGCTATTTTCCGGAACAAACAGCAGTAGAATGGCTAACTTTTGGCTGGTCCGGAGCCATAAACCACCTACAACGTGTACAAGATGCAAAAGAGCTCTTTGAAGAACTTTCTCAATATGTAAAACAAAAAAAAGAAACATTCCCAAATCTAAAAGTACGGCTCGTCACCTATAGTCATGGATCAAATATTGCCCTTAACCTCGAATACTGGCGTGATAAATCAAAAGAAGAACTTCCATTTCAAATCGACGAACTCATCATGTTAGGAACCCCAGTAATCGTCGAATCTGAAGACTATATTTACAGCCCGCTTTTTAAAAATATTTACAGCATCTACTCACGCCACGATATGGCGAGCATCCTGGATCTTTTCTCAACACGGGGCACTTTCCCCCGCCGTCGTTTTCACAAAAAACATCATGAGTCCTTTCCCCCAAACTTCAAGCAAGTTGAAATTGAACTTACCCTAACCGCCAAAAACAACCTACACCAACCAAATAACTCCAACCGAACCATTGAAAAGTCACCGGGACACCTCGAAATGTGGATTTTTGGCTGGCCCGATGTCACCATCTTTTGCCGCCGTCATTTTCCTCTTTCACCACTACCTGCAGCCCTACTTGCACCTGCTATCGTTGCTCATTATCGTGATTGCCCATCTTCTGAGCACGATGAAGTTTTTTGTTACAAAACAGACGAGGGCTTCGCTTACACCCGTAAACGCTTCTCTACCGAAAAAACATATTTTGATTTTATTGAACCAGAATTTATCACATCGCTTCAGTCATATGCCTGGAATTTCTGGCATAATCGCATGAGCCAAACAGAAAAGGATGCCATACAGGTTCGCTGTAATGGCATCCTCAAAGGTCTACTTTGCTAACCGATAGCGAGGGAGTTGTTCGCCACCCTAACGGCACTCCTTCGCGCCTAAGAAGTTAATTATAAAATCCTTTGGTCAAATAAGCGCGGCCAGAATCACCAAACACAATAACAACAAAATCATCTGGTGAAAGGTTTTTAGCATACTCATATGCAGCATAGGCAACAGCGCCGCTCGATGGCCCAACCAAAAAGCCATATTCTCGCGCTAAACGCTTCATGATAGGAAACACATCATCATCGTGTACACCAATAATCTCATCAATCGGCGCTTGCTCCAAGAGCGGCGAGTCTGAGTCAACGCCAATTCCTTCAAGCTTATAAGGCTTAGGATTGCCGCCGGTAGAACGATATGATGTAGCTGAATCAACACCAACTACTGCCACATTAGGATTACGCTCTTTAATGTAGCGACCAGCGCCACCAACGGTACCGCAACTACCTACGGCACCAATAAAATGCGTTAGCTGTCCACCCGTTTGATCCCAGATTTCGGGCCCAAGAGAATAGTAATGGCCCAAGGGATTATTTTGGTTAAAATACTGCGCCATAAATAGCGAATTGGGTGTCTGCTCATGAATACGGCGTGCAACTTCGTAATATCCCTCTGGATCATGAAGATCAAGTGTTGGCTTGCAAATAACCACCTCAGCACCGTATGCCGTCAGCGTATCCCACTTTTCTTTACTAACTTTTTCTGTCGTCGTAATAATAACCTTATAGCCTTTTGCTGCCCCAATCATAGCTGCGGCAATACCTTGATTGCCAGATGAAGCCTCAATAATAGTGCCGCCTGGCTGGAGTACCCCTTCTTTCTCAGCCTGCTGAACCATAAAATAGGCGGACCGATCTTTTATACTTCCCCCTGGAGAGATGTATTCAAGCTTTGCATAAATACGGGGTGGCACATCAAAAGGAACTCTAACCAATGGCGTGTGACCAATCGCGTGTAACAAACTTTCGTAACGCATTTTACTCCCTAGCGTTTTACTAGAGACCGCAGAAAAAAGAATTATATGGAATAGGGAACAAGCACAGAGAGAAAAGTATTGTTTAAAATAGTACCCTTATCTCGGCAACCTTGATATCTAGATCTTTGCGTATCATACGCAATAACAGACGCATATCACGACAAACCGGTACGAAGAGCAACTTCTCAGTGATACATTGATCTTTACACATAGAATTCAATCTTTCGTACAGGCCCTAAAATACCGATGCTACGCATCTGAATCTAATACTAAAAAAAACAAAAAACAAGCAAGCAGCCTACTCTTCTTGCACCACCAATCCGGAAGCCAGTTGGCGATAGTGCGGTGAAAGCCGCTCTAACTCTTGACGTGTATGAAATACCAACTCTTTTGTTTCGTTAATCAAGCAAAAGTCTAAAATCTTGTTCGCGCCATCAAGCGTTTTAATGCGATGAGCAATAACCAACGTCAAACTATCGTGCGCAAGTTCTGAGATCATCTGCGTAATACGCTGCTCACTTACCTCATCCAAGCTACTAGTTGGCTCATCAATCAAAATAACAGAGGGCTTAAAATGCTTCGCGCGCAAATACAAGTTTACAAAGTTAAGACGTTGCCGTTGCCCGCCAGAAAGCGTTGTTCCGCCTTCACCCACAAACGTCTGCAACCCCTTTTCACTTTCAAACAAATGCCACAAACCTACAGTCTGCAACAACTCAATGAGATAAGCGTCTTCGATAGCAACAGAAGAAGGTAAACCAAACAAAAGATTGTAGCGCAGAGAACCCAGAAGGTTAATCGATGTTTGTCCTTGCAAAGCAACCAAATGCTGCCGCTGGGAATCATTAAGCTGATAAAGGTCACACCCGTTTACCAGCACGCGCCCACCCACAGGTCGCAGTTGCCCGCCAAGAACAGAAAGCAGTGTCGTCTTTCCGATCCCCGAGGGACCGATTACGCCAAACAACTTATTTGGTTCATGCCGTGCAATAGAAATATACGAGGAAATATCGTACAAAAGTGGCTCACCTTCAAGATACGCGACCGTTACATGGTCCAGCACGATTGAAATATCCTCTGTTTGGCACGTCGCATTATTCTCAACCCCGGCATAGCGATCAGTTTTAAAAACCGGAAAGGTTTGCTTACCATATGTATGTGCATAGGCATAAAAATCAATAATCTTACGATACGCAGAAACAACTGACGCCACATAACCATCAAGCTTGAGAACAAACTTCGTACTGCGCAAAACAAGGACCAAAAGTGAAAGTGCATAAACCTTCGTAAAAACCCCATTATTAATTAGATAAATAAGCAGGGATGAAACTACTAAAATACAAAGAAGATAAAAGAAAACCAAGACTCCTCGCATCAAGCGATGCGACATAAAAAAGATTCCTTCTGCACCGATAAGCCCGAGTGAACGGCGCTCCAATTTACCACGCACCGTATCACTTGCAAAAACCGTGCGCATAAATGATGCCCGATTAATAATCTCGACTCCAATCTTGTTCAGCCGGTCATCTTCCTTATTGTATGTTTGCTCGAGTGCAAAGGTAACACGCGTCGTAATAAGCGCCACAATTAAGCCCAAAACAACAAAGATTACCCCAACAACCGCACCAAGCAAAGGGCTACTCAAAAAGAGCATTATCATGGTCGTAATCATAACAACAACAAATGGATAAAAATCGTCTAATGCTGTTTTAGTAAAATAAAAGAACGCATCCGAGGTCCTTCGGACCTTGCCAATGGTAATTCCGCTGGCGCGCCGCGCATGAAAAATCGGATCTACTGATAAAAAAAACTCATATGCCGAAAAACGAAAGCTTCCCTGAACCTGCGAATACAAGCGTGTAAAAAGCGGACGAGTAACAAACCAGCTAAAAATTTCTTCCGCAAAGTATGGCGTCATACATAAAATAAGAAATCCGATACTTTGTCGCTCAATTGCCCATCCCAAAATAATGGGAAACAACGAATCAAGTGATTGAAAAATAGTCATAGAAAGGCAAACAACCAGAATTTTGCCAATATGGGGGGCATAGACCATCCACCATGGTTTTGAAAAATCTATTGGGTAATGGCGTGCGTTATTTTTTGTCGCCCATCCTGCCCAACGATGAAATAAGGTACGCATGACTATTCCTTAGTTTTTGCTTGTATCGATGCAGCCTCAATCCGTAATATTTTTTTATCTATCTTTCCCGTTGACGTTACCGGCAACGTTCTTTTTATGATAAACCAACGAGGCGTTTTGTAAAAGGCAAGGTGTTGTTGACAGTATGAACTAAGATGTACAGAAGCGACCCCAGAAAGCAATGTTTCATCCTCACTCATAACAAAAGCGACCGGCACCTCTTCATCATCAACAACAACGCCTACAACAGCAACCTGTAAAACACCTGGGTAGCGCGAAATAACCGCCTCAACCTCCTGAGGGTAGATATTGATCCCTTTGTTGATTATTAAATCCTTGGAGCGCCCACTGATCACTAACTCACCGCGCGCAGTACACCAACCCAAGTCCCCAGTATTCAGCCAACCATCCTGAAGAATAGCATTGGTAGCCTCAGGCGCTTGATAATACCCCATCATAACGTTTTCACCATGTACCCAGACTTCACCAACTTCTCCTGTTGCTGACTCATGCCCATCTTCAGAACGAATTTGGATCGCAACCCCATAAACAGGCTCACCAACACAATATTCAGGCGTTTCTCCATCAAAAAGATTAACCGCTATCAACGGGCCCATCTCGGTTAATCCATACCCATTAGAGAGTCGCCGCCCATACACCAACTCAAAAGCACGCTTAATAGGTGCATGCAATGCATCGCCCCCACAAAAACAGAGTGTAACCGTCGAAAAATCAAAGTCACGCATACGGCACAAAAGACCAAAAAGCTGAGGAATACCAAGTACTGCAGTTGGATGTTCGCTAAACCCTTTTAACAAAGCCTTTCGAGTAATCTTAGGAACAATTATCACGGTTGCACCTACCAACAAAGGCGACCACACACAGGTATTCTGCATATAGCTATGGAAAAGCGGAAGCGCAGCAAGAACACGTTCATGTTCACCAAGCTCAAGCGTTGTTGCTGCTTGTAGCGCGTTGGTTAAAAGGCCAGCCCCACTGAGCATAACACCCTTTGGTACACCGGTCGTACCGGAGGTGTACAAAAGAACTGCAAGCGAATCTCCTGCATCTTTGTGTTGAACAAAAAGTTCCTCATGACAAATCCCGAATGTCAAAAGCTCTTCAACAGCAAGCGTTTTAATATCTGGCGCCGCACGAACAAAACGATCGTGCAACGAAGACGAAACAAAGGCATAATCCGGTCGTGCATCGTGCACAATGTGCACAAGTTCATCTTCCTGCAAAAATGAATTTAGTGGCACCACAACTGCACCGGCTAGCCACGCTGCATGATATGCAACATAAAAATCAATGCTGTTTTCATAAAAGACAAGTACGCGAGCTCCACGAACAAGTCCCCGATCAAGTAGCGCCGTTGCAACAACACACGCACGCCAAAACAATTGTTCAAACGAAACACGTTCATCCCCACAAATTAGCGCTTCCCGCTCAGGCCACAATATAGCAGCACGCTTTAAAAGCTCTCTTGGGTGTATAAATTTGCCATCGCGGTGCAATGGTGCCCGCATCGCCTCAAATCGCTTTTTCTTCTCTTCCATGATACCCTAACCCAGATAATGTACCGGTATTTGTGGTTAGTCTAAAAAAGCGTAGCAGTGTTTATGAACAGATTTTCTAAAGGTTTTTTACTAGTCCTCGAAGGACTTGATGGAGCAGGTAAAACAACTACTAGTAACCTGCTAACAACCAAGCTTCGCCAAAAAGGCTTTAAGGTCTTACAAACCAAGGAACCGGGAGATTCATGCATTGGCAGCACCCTACGTACACTCGTAAACACCACCAAAGAAAATCTAGAACCACTTGCAGAATACTTACTCTTTGCTGCGGACCGTGCTCAACACGTTCAAGAAATTGTTCGCCCTGCGTTAGAACGCGGCGAAATCGTTATTTCTGACCGCATGGCTGACTCTTCGCTAGCATACCAGGGATACGGACGCGGGCTTTGTAGTGAACGCATTGCACTAGTCAACGCCTGGGCGCTCGGATCGATACGTCCTAACCTGACGGTGTACCTAAAACTTACGACAGAAGAAGCACTCATGCGCATCACCAAACGTAATGAACAACGCACAAGGTTTGAAGAACAAAATGCATTTCTTGAACGAGTAAAATCTGGTTTTGATACACTTTTTGCTACGGCCTCTTCAACGCGGCTCTCTGTTGATGGCACAAAACCACCCCAAGAAATTGTTTCCATCATCTACCACCACATTCTCGAAAATTCAGGCAGGTAAAGTCAATGCACTATCAACGCGCCGCATACTTGTACCGCGTCCCACCACAAACTAATATCCCAGCAGCGCTCGCTACCATCATTATCAAGCTTCTGGACATAGCAAGTTCTCGTGCTGAGCAGGAACGCATTGTCAACAAGCTACATCCCCAAATCCGTTGGATAGCCCCAGAAAAACGAGTCTACAAAAAAAGTGAGCTCGAAGCACTGCTCGCAGAAACCAAACAACAGCAGCTAAAGCCGCTGCTTTTTGTTATTACTAATGCGGAACTCTTGCAAGAACAGGCGGCTAATAGCCTGCTCAAAGTCCTAGAGGAACCGCCACATAATGTATTTTTTATCCTAACCACCACCAATGAACAGCAGATCTTACCGACCATACGCTCCCGCCTTATGCACCAAGAGCTCACAGAGCATGAAGTACATCAAGAAACACATCTGGTCTTTCTCTTTTTTACCAAGATGCCTATTGGTTCATTTGTAGAATTGCATGAACTTTTATCAAAACAAGATATTGATGATATTCAAAGCGCACGACTTTTGGATTCACTCATCGCCCACTGGCACGCAAAAGAAATAGAAGGAAACCTTGAAGCAAAAAAAGTACTTAAGGTGTTACTCTACTTTGCCCAAAAGCTCCCGATGCCCGGCAGCAGCAAGCTCTTTTGGCGAACGATATATCTGAGTATCAGTACTGCCTTGCAAAAGTGATCGCCCACTTGCAATTTGCGCAGAACGTGGCCAATACCGCCAAGCAAGTAAGCCGAGGACTCCTAAACTCCCTGCACAGGTCAAAGAAACAACAAACTTCTTTTTAAGTGCCGCAAAGGCTTGGGCACGTTTTTGCTCTTGCTCAACAAACGATTCTATTGCTGTACAAAATTCTTGTTTCTTTGAGGCACGCTCTTTGGCCGTCACAACAACCGCCTTGTCCCTCTCTGGATCATCGCTGTTGACCAGATACCAGGTACCGCAAGACCCTACGTTATCAATCTGCTTCTTGTACAGATCCGGATTTTTCAAAATTGCTTCCCTGTGCTCATTTAAAACATCCGCTGTCTCGTAACAGCAAAGCTGAAGGAAAAGGGGTGATGGATCTTCCGGATTAGTTAAATTAAGCATTTGAAAATCATGCAGGTCATAAATAGTAATTAGTTGCGAAGACAAATCAAAAACGCTTTTTAGCTTCTTAACCAGACTATTAAGGTTCTTACAAACAAACTCTTCATTTTTGTCGTTTAAAACAGTCGTGTGAGAAATTTCGCCCCAATGACAATAGAGATCCTGCAGAAGCTTTTCAAACGTAAGCGATTTTCTATCGCAGGCTTCTTTTATTGATTGTTGTATCGAGTGAAAAGTCGGGTGATACGCAATAACCAAGAACAGCTTAAATGGGTCATACCAAGCACAAAATTCGACATTTCTTGCAGTACGGCCTAGAAAAAAATTAAAAACATAAGACCTACAAGCTTCCCAACTCACCTGCTTCTGCGGTGCACTAGCAAACACCTGTTTTGTGCTCAAGAGCACACCAAGACCTATGCATAAAACACAAAGGTATTTTCTAACGATTATATTTCCCACAAAAACCCCCCAAAGACTTCGTTTTTATCTGGCACCTATATGCTAACCATTTTAAAAAACTTTTATAATTTGTCAATTTGGCTACTTTCTTGCACTATTGCAAACCTTCAACATGCATAGATTGCCACTCGTACATTAACCGTGTTTTAGGTAGCCTGGGCAATATTTTTTTTCTACACTTAGAGAGTAATCAGATCGCTATCATCAAGGACGGAGGGCATAATCATGGCCGTTTCATCAATTGGCGACATCCTTCGTGCCACACTCCCGGAACAGGGTTGGCAAGCCAAACTTTTGAGTCAATGGCCCCATATCGTTGGACCACTGCACGAACAGATGCGTATTGAAAAAGTACAGCGTGATTGCCTCGTTATTGGTGTGTATGATCCTCATTGGATGCACGAGCTATTTATGCTCGCACCAACAATCCTGGAAGCTATTCAAAACAATTTTGGTGAAACGCCCATTACCAACTTGCGCTTTATTTGTGTACAAAAAAAAGAAACCGTAACGCAAGCAAAAACCGCCGCAACACCGCAAAAGAAAGAAAAAAAACAGCTTTCTCCTCATCATGAG
>Ga0075568_111_pt1 | contig 13030 bp, 15 predicted proteins | sample RifGroF2_FD_68154 | JGI IMG/M metagenome (GOLD analysis project Ga0075568, IMG submission 68154) | candidate division TM6 bacterium GW2011_GWF2_43_17 | reverse complement strand
CCCGGCCAGCAGCCAACAAGACCTATTTCGGACGAGGTTTGAATGCTGAGCGCTCCGCCCGCGACTTTGACGCATCGCTCAAGGTCAGCAAGCCAGAGTCGGCCAGCCCGTACTTTTTGGAGCTGGTAAACGAATACCAGACATCGAAGCAGCAATCAAACGCCGCAAAATGAACTTCAAAATCTCATTAACGTTGCGATATATGTAAAACATATTGAACCTGAAAACAGGCGGCTAAAAACAGATGACGTCAACATTGCAAGCCTACTACTGAGACGTACTATTCCATTTCCACTTATCGGCTGGACACAAGTAGGGCCGTACTTTCAGTACCCCAAACAAAAAATCGCTTATGCAATCAAAACAGAATTTGTTCAAGCGTGGCAGACATTTCTCAAAGACCTTGATCTGGCAAAAAACTCCTGGCTTGATCAAGAAAGGAAAGCCGTTGTTCAAAGCGCCATGAATATCATCGCTCTGATTAAAAAAATTAGGGAAACTCATCCCTTTACACCTCATAATCAAAAACAACTACTGGAATGCGCCCAACTATATGGCACAAAAAAAGAAGAATCCATAAGCAACCTCAAAACAAGATCCCGGGAGCTACAAGAAACCTTGTTCCTTTTGCTTGAAGCAACACGGCCAGATTTTCTACAACTAAAACGGTTAGCCATCGCCAATAACGCTAAGCTCAATGGCAGCGTCAAAAAAGCAAAAAACCACATGCCAAAAGACCCCTTATTTATTATGAAAAAAAAACCTGCCGAGCTCTATGGCAACTCGCTTCTTGAACACATTGAAGGAATAATTACTAAAACTGAGAAGAATCCTACCTACAAACAATGCGTTGATTTTTACCAAGGCGCACGAATCTGGCTCATCGAGGTACGCAACATACAGACTCGCCGCAAACCAAGAGACCTCCATGCCATCTAACCTACAAGAGGTCCTTATCAGACTGTGCGAAGAGCGAGCAACAGAATCTCTAGGTTTTCTATTTATAAACGCCCCCGAGCTTTTAAAAATTAAAAATGAGAAAAATCAAATGCTTGCAGAGGTCATCGAAGCGCAAAAAAATCTAGCTGCAAAAGAAACACTCGGCCTATTTCGCTTCGAAACCCCTGATTAAGGAAGCTGCTCACTTATACGCTACTGCGCAACCACAACGCGAGCGGGACGAACAATTTTATCCTGGCAACGATACCCCTTCTGCAAGACCTCAACCACAGAACCTGCACTATATTGATCAGTCGCTGGAACTTGCGCTACCGCCTCATGAATAAGAGGATCAAAAATTTTTGCCTCTATCACGCTCACCTGCCAGCGTTCAAAACAGCTCATCAACTCTTTATGAATCAATCGGACACCTTCAAGCCGGGCCATCACTGCTTCGTCTAACCCAGCTGTCCCTCCAAGATCCTGTATTGCGCGATCAAAATTATCAGCTACAGGTAAAAGGTCACGAATGAGGTTAATACGAGTTGTAACCGTCCATTCTGCCCGCTCTTTGGCAACGTTACGCCTAAAGTTTTCAAAATCAGCCTGCAAATAGGCCTGCTGTTCGCGACAACGCGCAAGCGCATCTTGGGCCTGCTGCACTTCTGCTTGAAGGTTCTCCAGCTCGCTGCTTACTTCGGTTTTTTTTTCGGAATCAGCCTCTTGTTGGGCTGTTCGAGTACAGTCTAAACACATTTTGCTATTCCTATGCTTTTTTTAGTACGCTTGTTAGGATACCATACACCTGATTATCATTTTAGCGCAAAACACGATTGATGAAAAACTCATTACGATTCACGCAATTTTTTTTCGCAGCAACCCTGTTTCCCTTCCATACCACAGCAGATGAAATACTTCCAAGCTCATGTACCTCCGCACGCGCCTTCCCAGGCATAGTTCGATTCGAACACCCAAATCTCACGACAGGTAAAGCAACGATAGGGGCCTATCTTCCTTCGTCAAAGGCAAGTCCCTATCCAGCAACCGTATTTTTTCAAGCAACGGGACAACAAAACATAACCGCGCACATCTTCCTCAGCACCACACTATTAGCACCTGGCCAGTCAAACACCCGAACACCATTCGTCTTTCAAGATATAAGCAGCAGCTACTTAATAGGTTATACCAACAGCTATCAAGGCACCAAAAAACTTGATTTTATCAACACATCGATATGCAGTGGTTTGGCGATTTTGCCTGAGTCCAGAAAAAACAAGCTTAGCTTTCCCGTAGGCGTGGCTTTAGAACTCGGGCTCTTTGATTGGCTTAACCTTGGTATACGCGAGGATCTGTTTTTTGGCTTTGGAAAGGATCTACCCACGCAAAACAATCTCTTATTCTATGGATACGCAGACCAACCAATTAAAGGATTATGCGCCCATCTAGGATTGAGCATCACGCAGCAGGTAAGCTCACAAGCCCTATTTACCTGGGACTTGTTTACCCTTCACATAGGCTGTTCTCTGGATCTGGCATCGACTGCAGAGCCACACATGCCAATGATTAACCTTTTTTGTGATTATGCGCTTGGATGCAAGGCAGCAGCACAAGCAAGTAGCCGCGTCGGGATTGCTATTTCAACCTCATTTTGAAGACCATACCGCTCAAAAAGCGCCAAAAACAATCGATCAAGAGACTCAAGCAAGTAGCGCAACTGTTTCTCAACACCTACGTACTCATCGCGGCATGCAGCAGTAAAAGATGCATGCATTGCAACAAAATACCGTCGCAACACACAGACATCCCCCAGGATCTCTTCTGCATCGGACGATGCCACCATCACACCGAGGCGATCCAATAATGAATAGATTAAAGAAGGACATTCAAGCTCAAAATCTGCACGCGCCTCAGGCGCAATACGACATGCCTGCAACAGATCAAAAACCTCCCAAAGCGATAAGATGCAACAACGCATATCACTAACTGAACTATTCAACGAGGCTCCTCCCGCTTGACCAAAATACTCTGCCCTTACGACACCCCAGCCGCTGAAGCAAAACAGCACAACCCAAAACCAATTCTGCCAGCTTATTTTAAAATGCATCGAAGAACCCCCCTTACTTTTTATTTCTACTTCTCAATTAATTATTACAATTATAAAAATAAAAAAACAAGATTCTCTCTGGTAAAGCTAATGGAGATGCACCAATTAGAAATAATCAATAAAAAAGGGACCACTCAAAGAACGGCGTGGTCCCTTTTTTTATCAAAAAAATACAAGCAATTTCTATACCGACAGGACCTCTTTTTCTTTACGTTGGGCAGCAGATTCTGCCTTTTGCGTTAGATCATCAGTCGCTTTTTGAAGTAACGTTTGCAATCGCTTTGCAATATCCTCAGAGACTGCCTTAGCCTTCTCCAAATCACGAATAAGGTTATTAAATTCTTTTCGTTCATTACGAATGGCGATCCGGCAATCCTCAAGTTTTTTGTGCAGTGTCTTAACCAATTCTTCACGACGTGCAGCACTCATTGGCGGAAGGTTAAGCCGAATATGCGCGCCATCGTTAGTTGGGTTAAGGTTCAGATCCGATTGGGTAATCGCTTTTTCAATCGCATCGACATTCGTCTGATCCCATGGCTGAATCGTAATGGTTTGAGCATCTGGCGTCGTGATAGTTGCCAAATCCTTGAGCCGCATCATACTGCCATAACAAGAAACCATAAGATCTTCAACAAGCGCAGAGTTCGCACGATTTGTCCGCAACTTACTTAATTCACGATCAAAGTAATCAATATGCTCCTGCATTGCTTGGCGAATAAATTCATCAAGCTTATGGGGCTGTTCGGCTGGTGAAAAAGAGAGATCAATCATGGCTATCCTTGGATTTATAGAACTACTCGTTACCTACTTCAAAACGGACAAAGCGACGAATGGTAATCTTTTCGCCCATCTTGGCAATGAGGTCCTTAAGCAAGTCTTCGATCGTCAACTTATCATTTTTAATAAAGGTTTGATGCATCAAGCAGACGTCACTGTATAGCTTTTCTATCTTGCCTTCAACGATCTTTTCAATTATTTGCGCTGGTTTGCCCGAAGCCGCTAATTGTTCGGCAAAAACACTTTTTTCTTTTTCTAAGTATGCCTGGTCCAAATCAGCAGGCGCTACGCAGCGAGGATTCATTGCCGCAATATGCATTGCAACATCTTGCGCGAAATTCTTTATATCTTCCGTGCGCGCAACAAAATCGGTTTCGCAATCAACTTCAAGCATAACACCGAGTTGTGCACCTGCGTGAATGTATGAAACAATTAAACCCTGCTTGGTTGCATTACCCGAGCGTTTTTCTGCAACCGCAGCGCCTTTTTTGCGTAAGAGATCAAGCGCTTTTTCAAGGTCACCTTCAGCTGCGATCAGGGCCTTTTTGCAATCCATCATCCCAACGCCCGTTTTGTCGCGCAATTGTTGAATAAGATCTAACGTAATCTGTGCCATAGTTATTCCTTTGGTTTGGCAGAAGGCTTTCGATTAAAATTGAAAACCATTTAAAAACAATGTCTTCAGTTTGCCAAAAAGGCCATCTTTGGTAAACTTTAGACTTGTATCTTAGGTGGCAGTATGGGCCCTGTTTTCCAATATTTGTTATCAATAGTCAAATGTATCAGGATTAGAATCAATGGATCAAACACTTGCATTTAATCGCTACGCGATTTTCCAAACCGGCGGTAAGCAGTACCAAGCACTTGAAGGCAAAACGATTGCTGTTGAAAAACTCGAAGTCGAAGACGGCCAAGAAATCATCTTTAACGAAGTTTTATTGCGCCGCACTGACGAAAAAACCGTTGAAGTCGGAAAACCTTTCCTTTCAACCCCCGTCAAAGCAGTCGTAGTAAAACAAACCAAAGGCCCCAAGCTTATTGTGTTTCATTTTAAACGCCGCAAAAGCATTCACAAAGAAAAAGGCCATCGTCAGCCACAAACGGTCATCCGAATCACTGCAATTTAGTTTGACCAAAAAACATTAAAAAGGTTGACCCGTTTTGCGCGGTCAACCTTTTTTTATTCTCGTACACACCTCAAAGCTAATAGCTAACACAAACAATTCTCAGAAAAATCGTAACATCAGTGAAAAATAAATTAATAAAAAAGATGCTAAATTATAAAAAAAATATCATACGTCAAAATGCAGTTTTTTTGCTTGCACTCGGGGCGGCAAATATTACATGTGGAAATAGAACGCTACCCTGCCAAATATCCGAACTAGAAAGAAAAACAGGGGACCTAAAAGCATGTATACAAATTTGCGCCTCACCAAAAAACCGAACGCACGTCTGCCCCGGCCTAAATCTCACTGAAATTGATAAGACCTTTAAAAACTTCCTTCCCCCAAAGATGTTACTAGCAAAAACTTCGGATAAAACAGGCCCCATTACCCAAGTTTTTGTCGCGAAAGTAAAAAAAAACATTATCGGCCTGGCAATCTATAACAAAAAAAATTCGACAGTCCACTGCATTTACGGACTCGCCGTCCACGAAAACTATCATCGAAGAGGCATCGGTACACAGATTTTAGAACATCTAAAAAAAATTGCCGATACTAACAAGGCCTCCATCTCGCTCATGGTTCACGAAAACAATACCCCCGCTATATCACTTTATACGAAACATATGTTCAAAAAAGAAAGCTGTTTTAGCTCTTACCATGAGTATCGGTATAATGGACAAAAATAAGCCTAGCGCTCAGCACGCAGTGAAAATTATTATTTTTTTAGGAATATGGGTATGTGCAGCTGTAACTAAAACGTTCGAGCATCCATCATTACTCATCAGCCCTGCCCAAAAAAAAGACATGCCTGCATGCACCAACATCTGCATGTTACCCGAGAACCTTCCACATTTATTTCCTGAATTTAACGAGACTCAAATGAGTACGTTCTTAAAGAATGCGCAAAAAAGTTCTATGTACAAGTTCTTGATAGCCCAAAAAAAGAACACAATCGTAGGACTCGCTGTTTGCTTTAAGGAAAACTCAAAGACATGGAACATTGATATCCTCGCCGTAAATAGAAAACACCAACGCCAAGGCATCGGCTCGCACCTACTAAGCGCAATAAAAAAAATCTCTCAATCCACTAAGACGCCAACCTCACTCATAGTAAAGCGATCCAATCAACCAGCAATTTCTTGTTACACCAAGCAGCAATTTCGCCTTGTTAAATCATATGGCACGGATCCAGGCTCATATCAAGAGTTTCAGTTTGTTCCACCGAACCTGCCATAGGTCCTGTACATTTATTGGCCAATCATTAACAGGCAGTAACCAGGAATATGTGCATTACAATTCAAGCAAGCGCTCAAGCTGTTTATTGGCTCCAAAGAGGACCAAAACGTCTCCCTCTTCGATCTTATAGTCTGGAGATAAAGGGATAACCTCCTCACCAACCTCTTTACCAATGAGCGTAACCTCGTAGTTCGTTGTCAACTCAAGGTCCTGAACAGTTTGATCAACAAAACGCATCGGAACCTTTAACGGGGTAACCGAATAATTGTCATTAACCCGAATAAAGGTCTCATCAGTAAAACAGAGCTGGTCAGCAAGCCGCCGGCCCATCTCTTGTTCCGGTAAGATCACATGATCTGCCCCGACCAGTTCCAAAATTTCTCGATGAATTGACGTCGTTGAGCAAACGATAACGTTAGAAATATGCAGCTTCTTTTTCAAAAGCGCAGTTATCAAGACTGATTGTGTAAAGCTTTCGCCAATGGCAACAATAACGGTTTCAAATTCATCAATACCAACGCTGCGCATAGACTCTTCACTGGTAATACGGAGACAAATGGCCTGCGTAACCTGATCTTTAATCGAATCAATGATACTTTCTTCGCTATCAATCGCCAGGACATCCATGCCGTGAGCAACAAGTGCCTGGCAAACGTTAGACCCAAATTGGCCAATTCCAATAACACAAAAGCTTGTTGGTCGTTTCATATGTGCTTATCCTTTGTTATGTAGCATTACCCCATCGAAAGCGTCTCTTCGGGATACTTAAAACTAACCCGATCACGCTTGTGCTTAATGGCGATTAAAAGAGAGAGCGAATTAAGTCGCCCGACAATCATTCCAAATGTCAACACCAACTGGCCAGCACGGGTCATTGCAATAAAGCTTTGTATCGTGATTCCACGATTTGCAACAGCAGAAATGCTTTCGAACATAAAATTCACCATACCCTCGCCTGTCTGATTCTCGGTAATGAGAACTAAAAAGAGAGTAGAAAAAATCCACAATAAATAAATTGATAAAAAGGCCAATGTAACCAGCATTTGTTCTTTTGGTATCCGCCGTTTAAAAATTTCGACATGCTCTTTACCAAGCACGATTGCTTTGATTGACGAAAGAGACAGTGCAAGCGTAGTCACCTTGAGGCCAGAGCCTCCGCCAACGGATCCTGGCGATGAGCCCAAAAGACAAAACACCATAGAAACAAACAAGACAACCTGCGAAACCTGCAAAAAATTAAACGTTGAGAAGCCGCAACTTCTAAACGAAAAACCATTAAAAACAGCAATGTTTATCTTATCAATCCAAGCAAACTGGCGTAGCGCCTCCCATTCCGCAACCAACAAAAATATGGCCAGCACCCCAGTAAGCAACGGCATGTACAAAAATAAAATCTTAGTCTGCAACGAAAAACGTGCCCGTGGGATCCCATTTGCAGGTCGCAAAATTCGTTGCCGTATATGCAAAAAAATTTCGTATATCGGTATAAAACCAAAGCTACCTAACGCGATAAGCGTAGTCGTTGCTAAAATAAACAACCGGTGCATTGCCAAAGTTGCAAATGGCTGAGGAAAAACAGATACACCAAGGTTACAAAAAGATGAAACTGTATGAAAAATCGCCGAAAACCAACGCGGTTCAGTGAGCGGCACCCCGTCAAGCGCGTAATAGACGATTAGAAAACCAATCACCTCTGCTATGAATGAGAACACCGCTACAAATTGAACAATTTTTTTGCTATATACCCAATTAGATGACCATTGCTGCAAATCAAACTGCTGGCCAGTTATTAGATGCGTCCGCATACGCACATTCTTAAACAATCCAAGTATGGGAACAAAAAGCGTAAGAAATCCCAAGCCGCCAAGCTGCGCCAAACAAATGATAATGAGCTTGCCCCAAAACGAAAACGTCGACAAAGGAACGCTCATCAAGCCAGTCGTTGAAACCGCTGATGAAGAAACAAAAAAGGCATCCCACCACGAAAGCTCAAATTCTTGATGCGCAAATGGTGCACGCAACAACAGCGTTCCGAGTAAAATCAGTGCTAAAAATGTTGCGATAATAATACGAGCTGGGGTGATACGCGTTGTTTTTTTAGATAATCGTGGTTCCATATAGGACCTGGTATAACCTCACAAAAAAGTTGTCACACAGTGTGACAACTTTTTCTTACACGGTCAAGATTAGGCTAAAAGCGCCTGTTTGATATAGTTTTGGATCTGATCAAACGCAATACGCTCTTGTTGCATGCTATCGCGATGTCGTACGGTAACCGACTGATCTTCTGCGCTTTGGTAGTCATAGGTAAAGCAAAATGGCGTACCGATTTCATCTTGCCGGCGATACCGCTTACCAATCGAACCAGAACTATCAAACTGCACTTCAATTCCCTGCATACGAAGCTCACGCGCAAGTTGCCTAAACGGTTCACCGAGGCTATCAACCAACGGCAACAATGCCGCTTTTACAGGCGCAATACGTGGATGTAAGCGCAACACCGTACGTGTTTCTTTCTCTAGCTGTTCTTCACTATACGCGTCAAACAACAAAGTCAAAAAGAGTCGGTCGACGCCAACGGAGCATTCGACAACATCAGGAACATATGAGCTTTTAGTTGCATCATCAAAGACCGCCAACTCTTTACCCGAAAATTTACTGTGCTGAGAAAGATCATAATTACCGCGATGCGCAATACCTTCAAGCTCCTTCCAACCAAAGGGAAACTCATATTCAACGTCAGACGTCGCTGATGAGTAATGCGAAAGCTCGGTTTGTTCATGGGCGCGTAAACGCAACTTTTCTGGCGTGATGCCAATGTGACTAAAAAAGTTCAAACGTTCCGTACGCCAAAATTCAAAAAGATTTTGTGCATCTTCGTGCTTGCAGAAAAATTCCATCTCCATCTGTTCAAATTCGCGCATACGAAACAAAAACTGCTTGGGCGTTATTTCGTTACGAAACGCTTTGCCAATTTGTGCCACACCAAAAGGAATCTTTACGCGGCTGCTGGAGATAATGTTTTTAAAATTAACAAAAATGCTTTGGGCGGTTTCTGGACGCAGATATGCAGCGGAAGCCTGCTCAACGGACGCACCAAGTTGTGTTTTAAACATCATATGAAATTCACGCGACTCGGACCAATCCTTTTTTCCACAGCGCGTACACGCTTTATTAAGATCAACATCATCGGTACGAAAACGCGCATTGCAAGCCTTGCATTCAACAAGTGGATCATGAAAATTCTCAATATGTCCTGATGCACGCCACATAGCTTCATTGCCTAGAATAGCCCCATCAACAAACAAAATGTCGTACGGCAGAGCGCGGAGCGATTGCTTCCATGCTTGGCGAATATTTTCCTTCATTAAGGTACCAAGCGGCCCGCTATCATATACCCCATTGAGACCGTTGTAAATATCGGCGGTTTGAAAAATAAAGCCCCGACGCTTACAAAGCGCGGTAATTTTTTCTAGCGTCACTACTGTTTCGGCCACCATGAAGTCCATCTCCTCACAAGGAAAAAGGTATGCTACAATCTCTGCAGAAAGTATACGGGTTTTATCCATATTTTAATAGCACCGCGTCAATCGCTACTATGTAACAAGGAGCTGTGTAATGCGTATCTGGGCAGGAATTGCCGCCGTCCTTGGTGTTGCAACCATTGGAATCATCGCGACAAAAACAATTAAAGAACAACAAGTACAGCGCCTCCTGATCAACCATCTTGAACATGAGCTTGCGCAACGCCCCCTTCAAAACCCACCAGGACTACCCGCAGTAAATCAAACAACCACCACAACTCGCGAGCAAGAACGTTGGAGCACAGTTCAAGATGGCCTTCGTAATGCCGTTGTACAAGTCCTTGCCTTTTGTCTTGAATTTAACTGGCTTGAACCATACAAGACGCCGGGTCAGGGAATGGGCGCTGGCAGCGGATTTTTTATCGACCAAGAAGGACATTTAATAACTAATGCGCACGTCGTAAACCAATCAGTAGCCGTTTTTATCCAAATACCTGCGTTTGGTAAGCGCCGCTTTGATGTCATCGTAGAGGGCGTTGCTCCCGAACGCGATTTAGCCGTTCTTCGCGTCGTGGCAGAAGACCTCGAAATTATTAAAGAAGGCCTTGGTGGAATGCTGCCAATAGCCACGCTTGGCAACTCAGATAACGTCAAACGTGCAAGTGAAATTCTTACCCTCGGCTTCCCCCTAGGGCAAGAATCACTCAAGAGTACCCTGGGCGTAGTAAGCGGACGACAAAATATGGATGGTAGCTCCATGATCCAGATTGACGCCCCAATCAACCCGGGCAACTCAGGCGGCCCCGCAATCAATATTCACGGAGAAGTTGTTGGAGTAAACACCTCCGGCATCATGAACGCACAAAACGTAGGATATATTATCCCGAGCAACGAGGTTAAACTCTTTCTTGATCAGCTTCCCCTCGCTCCCCTTGGCAGCGAACGGGGCATCCGCTTTTTACGCAAACCATTTCTTGGGATCATTTATAACGAAACTAACGATATTGTTGCTGACTATTTAACCAATCCACGTCCCGCAGGGCTCTACGTTGCCGATGTCTACAAAGGGGGCATGCTCGAGCGCGCTGGAATCCAAAAAGGTGACATGGTCTACCAGATCAACGGGCATCAGGTTGATAGCTTTGGTGAAATGCAAGTTTCCTGGAGCGAAGATAAGATATCCTTACTTGATTACATCTCGCGCCTAAAGATTGGAGACACCCTTCACTTAGTCTTTTACCGCTCAGGAGAGCGCAAAGAAATTACGCTTACATTTGAATTTACCCAATATCCTGCAGTCCGAACTCGCTACCCGGGGTATGAATCGATTGATCACGAGGTAATCGGCGGCTGCGTCTTCATGGACCTCTCGCTTAACCATATTCCCCTACTTATCAAACGCAACTCCCTGCTCACCCGGTACATCGAATTAGAAAATCAAGCCACAGGCCAAGTGATCCTCTCACACGTACTCCCAGACTCTGAAGCTACCCGATCCCGCATTTTAACAGCAGGAACGCTCGACACTCGAAGAACTTCGCACAGCGATAAAAGACCATGCCGAGACCGGATATATCACGTTTGAGATTGATGGCGGGGCTTTTGTGGTAATCTCGCTTGAACGTGCTCTTAAAGATGAGTCCTATCTTTCTTCGCGGTATTTTTATACACTAACCCCATTAGTAAAGTCATTGCTCTACAAATAACCAAGGTATACTTCATGGCCGAAAGAAGCCGTCTCGATCTTCTTACGCAATTGCGCTATCCCGAATATAGCCGCACACAAATACAAAGTTGGGTTCTTCAAGGTGCCGTCTTAGTAAACGGCACCCCCTTAACTAAACCAGGCGCCTCCATTCCTGTTGACGCAGAGATCATAATAACTGCGGACGAGCCCAAATACGTCTCACGCGGGGGCCTTAAGCTCGAAAAAGCCCTACAAGTCTTTGCTATCAATATAGCTGGCAAGACAGCTCTTGATGCGGGCATCTCTACGGGCGGATTCACTGATTGTTTATTGCAACATAGTATTGCACATGTGTATGGAATCGATGTTGGATACGGCCAAGTACACGAAAAAATTCGTACGGACGAACGCGTAACCATCATCGAACGGACGAATGTCCGCCACTATCAGCCAGAACACGATCCTGTTGACATCATCACCTTTGACCTCTCGTTTATCTCGCTACTCAAAGTTCTTGATACGGTGGCCCGGACACTCAAACCAGGTGGCATACTGCTGCCACTCATCAAGCCACAGTTTGAAGCAGACAAAGGTAGTGTTCCTTCTGGCGGTGTTATCAAAGATGATAAATTGCGTGAGCAAATTGTTGCCCAGGTTATTGCTGGCATCGTTGCCCAGGGTTTTACTCATCATGGCTTCACCGAGTCGCCTATCCTAGGTGCAACAGGCAATAAGGAATATCTTGCATGGTTTACGCGTTAAAATTTTTTAAAAACCTCTTTGTTATCGCTATCCTCATAGCTGCTGCGATTCTGGCAATGCGATATTTTTCGCATATTTCGCGTACTCAGGAGGCTAATGCCTGGCAAGATCCTCAGACGTGGACAAATCCCGATATTGTAGAATATCTTCAAAACGCCCCAATAATTGCGCAAGAACCCATGGCTTCTTATCTTAAACGAAGTGGCTTTAAGGCTGATTTTTCTAACAAAGTATATATCGTTACCTTCGCAAACAAAGCTCAAGCTGTTTTTAAACCCGAAGAGTATGAGGTGGATCCATTACCATATGCAGAAGAAGCTGCATATAACGCATCAGTCTTCCTTGGCTTTCCCCATATTCCCCCCACAACAATTCGAACCATTAAGGACCAAACAGGCTCCCTGCAACTGTTCGTTAAGACGGATATAGACCTACTACAAAATGGCGCTTTTCATTCTTTTTTGCAGCGTGTTGATCAAGAGGAATTTGCGCTCCTTAAAATTTTTTACTTCGTTTTTGGCCAATGGGACACCAGCCCAGGAAATCTTTTATCTATCGAACGAGAAAACAAGATACTTCCGGTCTGTATTGATAACGGTACAATCAAATACTTACAAGTAGGCCCCTATGGGACCATGCCATTCGTTGTCGTTTCTCCTTACAGCCCGACCAGGTCTACGATTACGCATCTTCCCAACCTGCCTGACAAAATCTATCGAGCCTCAGAATTACTGCAAAGCAATTTAGACATATCGCATGATGCCTTACGACACTTGCGCAAGGTTGCAGAAAAACCTTATAGCAACGAGCACCGGCGCTTCTTTATAGCCCAAAA
>Ga0075568_108_pt1 | contig 15683 bp, 11 predicted proteins | sample RifGroF2_FD_68154 | JGI IMG/M metagenome (GOLD analysis project Ga0075568, IMG submission 68154) | candidate division TM6 bacterium GW2011_GWF2_43_17 | reverse complement strand
TGAGCGATTAAGGTTGCACAGCTCTAGAGCTCTGTTGAGCAGGCGCCCTGACTGGCCAACAAAGGGTCTTCCTTCAAGCTCTTCGTTTTTGCCAGGGGCCTCGCCGATTAGCATAATCTCAGCATCAGGATTTCCTTCGCCAAAGACGATGTTTTGGCTCTGTTCTATGTACAAGGGTGATGTGTAAAAATCGCGATGCGGTGCATATAATGCGTTGAGTAGTTCTTGTTTAGTTTGCATGTTTGTTTATGGTAATGGTAAGACCATGGATACCTGCTTAGTGTATAAAAATTTTATTAAAGGGCCGATCTCTTTTATAGAATTGGGTATGAGGGAGTGATAAGGTTCTCAGAATAATATAATCCAGATAATAGTGGCTTGACTGCTCCCTTATAAACGCTATATTAGAAAAAGTTTTGGCCATTTTTAAAAAAAGGGAATAGCTTGAATCGTTTTTTTCTAACTTTTATGTTTTTGTTGTCGGGGCAGGTCCTAGCTCTCCCTATTTCGTATGCGCCAATGACTGCAGTTTTAGGTAAAAAATTTGCTAACACTAACTGTTTTAAATTTAAAAACAATTTTCGATCATCGCATAAGCCTCTCTTTTACTCACAAAAACAATGTTTTTCATCAAATCAATCTTTTCATGGGCCTATCAGTGGGGCTATAGCCTATTGGGCAACGAAGTCCTTGTGTTATGGTACAGCTGTAGCCGCTGCGAGTACGGCTGTTGTTGCGACGGGAGGTCTGGCAGGTGCAGCAACAGGAGCATTGGTGGCGGGTGCTACAGCTAGGCTATAACTTCGGCTGGGTTGGCATCGGATGCAGCAATGGTAACGATGGGCGCAACCGCGGCTGCCGGCGGAATATTGGAAGTTGTTGCCGCTGTCGAGGGAGCTTCGGCTTGTGCTGCAACTTTTTTTACCTTGATACCTTTTTTACCATGATGTTATCTACTTTTATAAATAAGACGGTGATCCCCCTCTTGTTAGGAGGGGGATCCTTTTTGATTTCCGCGTATTTGTTCGATCAGCCGATGCCTTCTCAGGAGACAGTGCTGGCGTTTGTTTTTGCGTTTATTGTTTGTAGCATTGCTCTACAGCGCTTTATGCCTAATAAGGGGCACTCCGCATTGTAGTGTGTTTTAAACCCTCTACCTGGTTAATTGAGATAAGCGCGTAAAAAGTCAGGCCAATGGTTGCTTTGAGCAAAATAGGTGTACTGATACGAATTATGGTGAACGTTGTTAATTCGGTATTCGGGGAAGTAGATGGAAATTCCGCGAGCACGGGCGAGATTTTTACCGCAAATATTGGCGGCTACAAGGTCTTTTGCCAGTTCTAATCCATTAACAAGCGTGTTTGCAAGGCGTATCATGTAATCTTCTGTAGCGATTGCATCTTCAAGCTGTACTGAGTTAAGGCGTTTGAGCAGGTTGCTATAGAAATCGAAGAGATCGATATAGCTTGGTTCGTCAAAATAGGTACAGAGATGACGGTTTCGACATGAGCGAATCAAGGCTTTGACGCTTTGTTTTTTCTGATGTTGTAGCCCTTCGATCAGTAATTGGGCAACGAGATCTATGTTTTGGTTAATAAGGTCAAAGTAGGCGAGATTGATAGCCGATTGGGTATAATCTTCGGTCAGTTTACCGTAGGTTGCATAGTACCCCGCCACAATTTGTTTAGAAATTTCTGCACAATCGGTTTGGCCTTCGGCAAATGGTCTGAGGGTAAGATTGTAGTTGTATCCAGGCCCGAGGACAACTTCTTGTGAGGCAACCATCCAATTGGAAAAAATACGACAGAGGGCTGCGGTTCCGGTCATTGCCATTAGGCAAGCGTCAAAGATCACAAAATCAATGTTTTCTCCATTGCGTTCTTCGCGTATGCGCTTGAAGGAGCGTATGAGTTTGTTGTCATCAAGGTAATTATAATTTGTTTCGTCAAAACAGATGCCCCGCTGGCATTCTTCCTTATGGGACTGTTCAGTAACTAATTGGTTGTATTCCATAAACGGAATGCTACGATCAAGTTCAATAAGGCCTGTACGCGTGTTGTAATGGAATAAATGAGCTGGATTTGCAATTCGTTTAAGGACTGGATTAAGGTCGCCAAAGCCATGATTCCAAAAGACGAGGGCAAAATGACGTGATGGGTATTTTTTGAGTGCCCATAGGGCCGCACTGGTGAGCGTTTCTTCGGCACCACTGTCCATGCAGGCGTCAGGTTCAACTTGAAGGACTTTGTTTTTTTCTAAATAAAGGCGCTTAGTGACTTTTGGTTTGCCAGGTGTTTTGATGTCCAAGTGTACAACGACATTAAGGTTTTGATTTGAGCCGATCTCTGCAGCCTGAGCAAGATTTCGCCATGCAAATTGATATAGGTCGTTGTCTGCGGACATGTAAATGAGAAAGGTCCATTCTTTTTCTGCCAAAGGCGTACTATGATTTGCCTGCGCATATTCAACTTGTCCTGCGATCGGCAAGCAGCATACGCCTGCCCACAGTGCGCTAAGCGCCCTGCCTAACAATTTCATAGAGACCTCCCATTTCCCCTGTATACGTGTATACATCACCAAACGTACTGCGTGCAGATTTTATTTTGCAAGGGATTGGAAAAAGTTTATTTGGTTCAGCCAAATTAAAAAGCCTGATAATAGAAAACTAAGCTGAAAATCTAACGCAAAAAATTGGTGCGGGCTCGTGAGAAGGGTTATGGTCGTAACCCAGGCAAAAATGACAAGAGTGTGCGGTGGGCGTTTGCGTAGGTTGCCGATTGAGATAATACCTAAGAAGATAAGCGCTCGGATGAAAGAAATGCTTGTCCATGAAAAAAGAGTGTATATAAAACTGAGAATGAGAAGCAACCAGACGCGCCCTGCAAACCAGGGAATACACGCTAAGGCTATAATATTAACCAGGAGCGCAAGGAGTGACAGGTGTAGTCCAGAGCGCGCAAGATAATGAGAAATTCCCCATGTTTGGAACGTTTTTCGGTAGGCGTGCACCGGAGATTTAAGTTGTTGTTTTTTGCCAAGAAAAATGGTCTCAATCAACGCAGCGGTTTCGGAGTTGGTATAGGTGTGAATTTTTGTGATCAAGAGTTCTTGAAAGTTGCTGATGTTGCGGCGGATGGATACTAGTGGGCGGGCGAGTTGCTTGGGGGATTCCTTTGTGCGAATATTACCTAGTGAGCTGCGGTTAATGAGAAAAGTTCGATATTCTTGATTGTTGGTAGACAGAGAAAAATACGCACGTTCCCATGCTACAAGATCGCCAATTGTGACGTTGTCTGTATGAGGCGCTGTTATGGTTACATACCAGCCTCGTAAAGCAGGTATCATGCGGCTTTTTTCTTGAGCCGTGGTTATTTGAACTGTGTAGCGCACATGGGTGGCGCTTATCGCCTCTTTTTGGGCTAATTCTCCTTGCAGCGATAAAAGCGATTTTTGTCCCGCTAAAACGCTTTGGTAAAAGGAGTGTTCAACTTGTTGTATGCGGTAGGAGCCGGCAACGAGACTGATTGCAAAGATTAGTACGGCTGTCTGAGGGGAGAAGTTTTTAAAAAAAAGATGCGCGAAGGCGCATACCAAGAGGCATGCAATGCCTTTACTGATATCTTGATGTAGGGCGATGCCAACAAGAATACCCTGGCAAACCGTGTAAATAGGATGCCAGGGCAATTGGATTATAAGATTCTGAAAATCAGAAAACTTCATCGTTAGTTGTATTGATTATTTTGCTGTTTTTGTAATATTTCAATAATTTGTTGTAAAAGGTTGTTGTTGAGCTGAGTATTGTTGATGGTTTGTTCCATTCCATTGTTTAATTTTTCAAAATTTTCGTTGTTTTCTTTTTGGTTTGCCTCGATAACTGCGTTAAGCAGTCTGAATTCCTTTTGAAAATCTTTCTTGAGGCTTTGAAGTTCATTTTTCCAGTTTCCTTGCGTTAACAAGTGGATGGCGCCGAGCCCTGCTAAGCTACTAAATAGCAGTCGATTTTCTCGGCCAAGTGTTGAGGTTTGCTTGAGCAAAAAAGATGCGCCGGCAAATATACCTAATCCTGTAGCACAGGGAGCGGCAAGGTTTTTTACAGCGTCAGAATTTATTGCAGTATTAAGCACGTACGAAGCAACACTACCCAAGGGCCGCGTTGTATTTGTTTGCATGAGCAAAGCGAGCGCAAAAAGCGCAATACGACGTTTCATAAGAGATACTCCATTTTTATTCTATGATTTTATATGCGTTATTATACGTTTTATTTTCACATAAAATATTTTTTTGTCAAGTTGCATGTAGATACTGCCCTTTTTTGAGCGTTAGCTGTTTGGCAGGAAGTTGGGCGAGAGCGCAAGCAGGATATCTATTTTTGTAGAAAGTTTCTCGATGTCTTCTTTGGTCGCCATAGCGGTCATATTTGCTCGCACGGTTTCTAGTGTTTTTGCAAAATTCTCGTTCAGTTCTTTTTGGATATGCTCAAGTATTTCTTTGTTTCCGGTTATTGAAACGCCGTTTTGCCGAATGTTTTCTCGCATTTCTTCGACAGCGGTCCTGAGTTCAGAGATGGCTTCTTTAGCCTCTTTCTGGTTTTCTTGCAGATTCTTTTCTACGGTTGCAAGATTGTTTAAAACGTTTTCGAGTTTTTTGTCAGCGATTTGTTGTTTTTCGGTAAGGTCGTTAAGTTGTTTCTCTTTCATGTGCTTTCGTGCCTGATATTCATACGTTTCATTAATAACGAGAAGTCCCAAAAAGATTGCAATCGAATACGATGCCTGAAGAATTATGGTGTCTCGGTCCATCTTTTGGCGATATGCCAATGGTCCCCCGCAGCCAATACCAAGTGCCGTGGTTTTAGGGTGTGTACGAAGAAAGTTGGTAGTTGTTTTAATTTGTCGGCTTGCGGAAAGGATGGGCTGAGTTTTTTGTGTATTAAGCGTAATAATGAGTGATATGGAAAAGATTTTGAAAAGAAACTTCATGCGGCATCCTTGATTGGATTTTGCAGATTTTACCCAAATATCGATTATTCGGCTCCTTTTTGTCAACAGTTTTTCGGGTTTATTGGTTGCTCCTTTGCCTTAAAGCGATACACTACATAGTATCTGGGGTATAGAGGAGCGGGATAGTTGTTCCTTTGCACAAGACATATCTATTTTATTTGCCGTTTATAGGGGTGCATCATGGTTCGCGTCATGCGCATAGCGCTATTATTTTGTACGGTAGTATATGGCTTTGCTGCCATGGCTACTCCAAAAAACTTTTTTAAAGATCCGTTTTTGATGTTTAAGTCTGGTGATGCCGCTTTTCGTAATCCTAAAGTTACGCATCGCTATGGTGATGGGCTCAGTTTAAGCCTTACTAACAAGCTTAAAATGGAAGGCTTATATACCCAAAACGCTCGCAAGTTAAATTACTGCAACGGTGGGCTTGATGAGACGTTAACTTTAGGTAAATTCACTTGGGATCTTGGTTTTGGGCATGCACACCACAATGATGCGTGCGATTGGGATACAATCGTTGTTCAAGCGGGGGTCCGTTCTAAGGGGGTCTTTGGTGCGCCTCAAGAATCATTTAAGACTGGCTTTAGTATGATCAAGGATCTAGACGTTGTTATGGGTGCTCATCAACATCCCATTAACGTTCAAGTGCTTGTTCTGCGTGAGTTGTGGGGTCAGTTTTTGGTAAATGAGGTCTTTGGACTTTCATTCGCAAATCCGCATACCCTCACTATTGGTTTGTTTTCGTTCCAACTCGGCCGTGGTATTGCGCTGGGTGACGCATATGCAGTTTCTCCGGACGCACTTGGATATGATCCTGAATCGGCCGTTGAGCAATATGCACCAGGCTTTAAGCTTTCTGGTTCGTTTAATGAAGATGAGTCGCTTGGATATGATCTTTATTTTGGTGTGCTTTCTAATCGTTCTGCTTCTTTTTCTTCGGTTAATGAGCGAATTCGTTCACAGATGTTTGGGCATCGCTATGAACAGGCGCGCGATTTTGGCGCAATAAACTTTGTTACCGCAGCACGGCTGCGTGCACAGTTGTTGGATGACGCATGCCGTCAAGCCTACGTTGAACCTTATGTGCTTTGGGACCATCAAGCAGAAGAGCGCATCGAAATGCGTGGTGATGCATATGCTAATCTGGGAACGTTTGGTGTAGCGTTTGAATCTGCGTTTGGTGACTTTGAGTTTGGTTTTGAGGCCGCAGGTAATTGGGGTTCGCAACATGTGCGCGGAATTGACCGGAATATCGTACAAAAGCAAGTACGTAATGGTGCAGTTGTTGAAATAAATGCCAAAATAAAAGAAGCTACGCAGTACGATATAGCGACAGGTAAAATAACCTACGGGGATAATGCTCTATATTTGAGGGGTACTGCTAACCAAAATCAGGTGGAAAAACAGATAGCTGATGCGCTTTCGCCTTATGCAGAGCTTGAAGTATTTAACGGACAAGGAGTGCCGTATACCACGGGTAATGTCGGTGGTCACCCTATTGATGGTAAAACGGAATTTTATTTACAAAATGCCGATGATCGGTTTCGTGATCCATACAAAAACACTCTAAGTGGTGCAATGTTTGTTTGCGATGCATCATATTACTTCCGCACCCCAGATGTTATTGGTGCGCTTACTCTGGCGTTTGTCAGTGGTGATGAGAACCCCAACAAAGATCTTGATGAGCGCAATGAAAGCTCTATCGACGGTAACTATGGCGGTTTTATTAGTTTGCAAGAACTGTATTCAGGACGGCGTGTACGTAGTGCTTTCTTGTTAAGCGGAAAAGGGAGTATTCCGCGCGTGCTATCTTTCCCTGTTGATCGACGCGTTGGCGGCGGTACTCCTTCAACGGTTTCGCGTTTTACAAACCTGATTTATGGTGGTGTTGGGCTTTGGCATGAGCGCCAAGTTGGTTCAGTACTTTGGAAGATTAATCCAAACGTACTTCCATTCTGGCAAGACCACAAAACACGAATTGCGCAGGTTGACAACGCGGATATCTACGCAAGTCGCTTTATGGGTACGGAGGCCAACGTTTATATCGATGGCTTGGTAAGCAAAGGGCTTACCTTCTTTGCTGTGCTTGGCATCTTCTTTCCTGGTCAGCATTTTGAAGATATCTCGGGTCGTGGATTAAGTGCCGATGAGCTTAAGTATCTTAATAGCCTTGATCCAACAGGCGCTGATACTGCTGAACGTGTTCCATTGCTTGGTTCGGATCCTGCGTTCTTTGTTAACATTGGTCTTGATTATCGTTTTTAATTTTCTGGGGGACTGGGCAGTTTTACCCAGTCCCCGCTTTTTTCTTTTTGAAAAACTCTTGTATATTCTTTGGGCTCTGGTGAAATATGGGACCATGGCATCAGTGTGTCGTTATTTTATTGAAGGGATCTGTTTATGCGAATGAACGCTACACAGCTACTTTCTAGCGGAGTCGCGTATGCATGCACGCGCTGGTACGTTTGGCTTTTTGCTTTTTTTGGGGCGTTTTTTTGGGTTTTGATGATGCCCTTGTATCGCTTTCTGCCTCCCTATGCGTACTATCTTCTTTATGAGTCAGTTAATATTTTTTGGTATGTTGCGCTTACCCGTTGGGTTATTGCCGATGAGCGCACGGATTTAGTGGATGTGCGACAGATGCTATGGGAAAGTTTGGATGCCTATCGTCGCCTTTGGTGGTTGGTGTTGCTGATGGCCTTTTGGTTTGGTTCTTTTTGGACGATCCTGGATGCGCCGGAGAGCCTATTTAGCCAAAATATTGATCTGTTGCTTTTATTGATTTTAGGTGGGTGTATATTATTCTCTTACGGGCTTAATTTTTTTCTGATACCCGCGGTTGTGTATGATCAAGAGGAGCATTCTGTTTCTCGTGTTATTACCAGAGCGCTTGATTTGTTTACGCGGTATTTTACTCGCCTTAACTATCTCTTTTGGCTAGTTTTGTTGGTTGGGACCGTTGTTTTTGCAGTGGTTGTTTTGGTTAGCCTTTTGATACGACCTATTACCGAGTTTATTGTTGCGTGGGGTTGGAGCCAAGAGTTATACAGTAACTCGGTGGTTCTATTTACCTGTAGTGTGGTTATGATGCTGGTTGGTATAATACAAGGCCAATTTTGGCATTTGCTCGAGACTAAATATCGCATTTAAAGGTCTTTGCATTGCATATCCTTACTAATTGGTTTTTGTTATACTTTGGGGGCATTTTCTTTTTGTTCCAAAGGGGCGCATATGTTTAGGCGGGTAAAAGGCACGCAGGATTTTCTTGATTTAGGTGGTTTTTTGCAAGTAATAGATGGAATTCGTAAGCACCTCGCTTGCTATAATTTCACCCCTGTAGAAACACCGATTCTTGAGCATGCGGAGCTTTTTAGTCGTTCCCTTGGCGAACATACTGATGTAGTCCACAAGGAGATGTTTTTCGTTGCCAATCGAGATGACGAGGATGGTGGTAAAGAAGCGCTTGTTTTGCGCCCAGAAATGACGGCATCGGTTATGCGCGCATTTTTTGAAGCTCAGCATGAGCTGGCAGCGCGTCCATGGCGCGCTTTTACCTGGGGTCCTGCATTTCGCTATGAACGCCCACAGAAAGGTAGGTACCGCCAATTTCATCAAGTGTCGCTCGAAATTATTGATGCAGCATCAGTTGCTTATGACGCTGAGTTGATAGCGCTCTTGTATCAGTTTTTTTCGACTACCCTAACATTAGAAAATTTTGTCTTGGAGGTAAATTACCTCGGATCGTTAGAGGATCGGGCACGGTATAAAAAGGCACTGCTCGATTATTTAGATGGATTTTCTAGTTTGCCACAAGCGCTTGTGGATCGTAAAATAGTTAATATTCTTCGTTGCTTTGATCTTAAGGATGAAGCGTCTCAGCAAGTGATGCGTGATGCGCCGCAGTTATTAGATTTTTTGAGTGGCAATTCTTTGGTCGAATGGGAGCAAATCCAGCGCCTATTAGAAGATTTGGCAATCCCATTTATGATTAATCCGCGATTAGTCCGTGGGCTTGATTATTACAATAAAACGGTGTTTGAGTTTTCAAGCTCTTTATTGGGAGCACAATCTGCTTTTTGCGGGGGTGGCCGCTATGATCTTTTGGCCCAAGAGTTTGGCGCTAAGGAAGCTATTCCTTCATTAGGAGCTGGAATTGGCATTGAGCGCTTGGTGCTTTTACTGGAAGAGGAAGGTAAGATTGCTCCACGAAAAAAGCCTTCTTGTGTTGTGGTTCCCCTGTCTGAGGATGAGCTTGAATTATCTCTTTTGTATGCCGAAAAAATCAGGTCTTTTGATTGTTCGTGCGAAGCAATTTTTGATATCAAGTCGGTAAAAAGCATGATGCGCCGAGCAAATAAACATGCGGCTAAATTTGCTTTGTTGATCGGCACCGATGAACGACTAGGTAACTACATTACTGCAAAAGATATGGATAGCGGTGAGGAGTGTCGCATTGCACCGGTCGATTTGGAAAAATTCTGTCGTAATATATAGCATGGCATTTGTGAGGTCTGTATGCGGTTTTTTTATTTGTGGATGCCCCTGATTTTATTTAGGACATCAGCTCATGCTATTGATTGGGATGATGCGGCAAAAATCGGCGTAGGCTTGGGAGCTGTTGCTTGCGGCGTTGCATTGGTCTGGGAAGGTGTCTCGCATGCTCACTACTATTACCAAAAAAATCAAATTGCTTCGGTTGATGCGTTAACAGACAAGTTGTCAAAGAAATACCATTTTTTGCTTTCAAGTACCTGTTCACGTCTGGGTGAAGTAGCGACTTTGTTGGTTGCTAACGTGGATGACTGGGAAGTGTTTACGGCGAGCCTTTTAAGAGATGTGTCTCATTTGGCGGATCAATGTTTAGCACTGCAAGAAATTGTTGATTTGGGTGAATTTGACGTAACTTATACACTTTTTATCGGTGCAAAAGCTGCTTTAGAGCATTCATCTAATATCTTGCCACGATTAAACTTGTGGAGTGATTATGTGCAAACGCATAAACCTTTTTTTGCGCTTTTTTACCACTTGAATCGTATAGCTCTGCCGCTATATGATGTCTATACGCGGTATCCGGTCATTACATATGCGCGTGCTTTAACAGACGACCGTTCTTGTGTTATTGCGCTATATCGTCGATTTGCATTAATGTATGATCCGTGTGAGCCAGAACATTTTGAGTTAATGAGAAGATATAAACAGCGAGTTAGTTTTTTGGAGGCTGAGATTGCTCGTGTTGTTGAGAGCTATGCCTATCAGTGCGAAAAAGAAAGTATGGCGCGTGAGGAACGTGAGCGAGAATATGAGGCGCAAAAGAGAATTTTAGACGAAGCCCTCTATGTGCGCGAACAGAGAGCCTTGCAAGATGATTTTGATTTAGGATTTTGAAAATAAATAAAGGCATAAACGTTTGCGGGGGATATATGCATATAAAAAGAATAGTTTGGGTTATGGTATTGGCCTTTGCTTTGTGTGGCTCAGCAGAGTCGACTTCCGGGTCTGCTGGCGGTGAAGCGCTGAAGACTGGAGGGTTCTTTGTAGTGGGAGGCCTAGCTGTTTGGGCTGGTTTTAAATACATAGGCGGTGCCCTAACTCGTTGGATTGATCGTCGACTTGTTGGTGATTCGCAGACAGCGTTTTCTCAAGCGCAAGCGCGTTACAAGTCAATAATTTCGATCTATCAAAGTAATGGGCTTGACAATAAGCTTCGTGAACACATTATCGCCATGTATCCAAGGACCGATTCTCGGTATACCTTTAGCCGATTTGTTGCGGATATGCGTCGTGCAGTTCTGGAGTTAGATTCATATCTAACTAAGTTGGCATATCTGGAAAAAAAGGATTTTATTTTTGAGAGCGTTGTCGTGGTACGTGCGCAAATTGCTCAGGGAAAGAAAATAGTAGCGCAGTTGAAGGATGTTTTGGCTGCTATTGAAAAGCAGCGGGTTTATTTTGAGGTTGATATTGCGCTGCGCGGAGGGCTTCCGTCAAAAAATCTACAGGATCCTTTTCAAACAATTGGATATGTCAAAGAATTAGAGGAACGCGCCAGTTTTCTTAAGCGGCGCTCTCGTGCGATTAAGTCGCAGTCAGGCGATAATGAAAAAGAGCGGGACCTTTTAGGACAGATTCGTACATTTGTAAAACGTTTAGAAGCTGAAATTTCAAGAGCAACACGAACAGATGAATACCGACAAGAATTGCGCTTAAAGCGCGACACAGACTTAGCTAAAGAACGCTTGAGATTGGAACGGGAGCGCTTTTCTCTTGAGAAGCACAAGGTTGCGATCAAAGAAGAGGAGACGCGAGAGCTGCGTCTAAAAAACCGCTTGAAAAAGGCGAAGATCCAGCAGAGCACCCAGGAAACCATAATCCTGCAGCAAGAGAATGTGCAAACTCACCAACAATGTTCTGTTATGCAAAAGGCAATTAACGAGCGTGATGCATATACCATGCGCTTGCAAAGCAAGATATCGGCTCTCGAAGAGCAAAAAGAACAACTAAAAGCGGAGCTGGTGCAAAAGGACGATGCGCGCTATCGTCATGAAATTGCACGCCTTGAACAGCGCTTGAATGTGTTGGAAGAAAAAATAAAGCGATTAAAAGCTTTGGTTGATCTTCCGCCTATGAACCCGAATCATCCCGACTATGCGCGCTTTTTAGAACAGCAAATCCGTGGATTGTAACGTATATATTAAAAAGAGTTTTTTACCAGGAGGTGTTTTGCCTCCTGGTAAATTTCATGCTCAGTAATAGCCAGACGACACAAATGTAAAAATTTTTTCTTTCTTATTCGGATCTTCAACTACTTTAAAATGATTAGGGAGCCTGTTACAGGTAAGTTCGTAATTGACTGAGGGAAGGTGGTATTCGATCCAGCTTAGAGTCGAAGTAGCGTTTTCTTTGGGTGATTGGCTTGGAAAGGTTAAGGTTCCTTCAGCGCGCGAAATGAGTCGTATGAAGAAACTGGTGAGTGGACTTAGCATTTTTTTTCTACCGTAGATTGCAATGTGATCATCATATCTCACAGCAAGCTTTGTTTCATGAAATACGATTTGTTTGACCAGATCATAAGTTTTTATAAAAAACGGCAGTAGTGTGTTTTTTTGGGTTCTCCATTGCTGAATAATACCACCTTCTGTTTCTAGCGTTGCTAGGTTGCCTCCAGCACTGGTGATGAAACGTTCTAACCTTTCTTGCAGTGTAATTTTACCGATTTTTTTGACACAAGGTTTTGGTGTTTTTGAGACTACGTAGTGCGCGCAAGTGTTTTTTACTGGCTTGTAAATGAATATGGGGGGAAGTTCTGATGCATTTGGGAGTTTATGGCTACATGCTAAGTAAAGTATGTCATCCTTTTTTATTTTTTTCTTCCAGGTAAAAATTTCTTTGTAAGAGATTGTTTGGTCTTCCGAATAACGTTTTTGGTATAATTGTATTGTTTTTTTGTCAGCTATGAGTGCATATTCTTTATCTTTATTTTCTACCGCATGCGTTGTTCTATTAGTTATTATTGGGTGTTTCTCGTCTAGGGGTAATATGATTTGTCCATTTTGCATGCTGTTGCAAATAATACAACTATCCTCCAGAATAAATGAGAGAGTGCTTGCTGGGTCTAGTTCGTCAATTTCAGCTGTCATGAAATCATTCCATCCTGTTTTGTCTAGCATATATGCAGTTATAGTGTTTTCATATGCAAGGACGCAAAGGTCACCCGCTTCAGAAATTGCTCCTTTGTGAGGTTTTCCTGGAAGAATTTGCTCTTTGGTTAGTAAAAGCTTTAGTGAGTTATCGATTTCAATAAACTGAAAGGCTTGAAGTATATAGATATCTTTTGCGTTTTTATACAAAAGTAAGCCTTTGTTTTTGAGGGATGAGTAGGAAAGGATCTTTGGTTTAGTTGCATCGGGAATATCAAAGGCTAGATTTGCCCATTGTTGATCCGTTTTGGTAAGTGGTTGCAGAGAAACCGTTTTATCTTGACTAGTTAGGCACAACTCTCCATCCTCGTCTAAATAAAGTGAAGTGTTTTTACTGCCCAAAATATTTTCTTGATGGGTCAAGCCAAGGTAGGTCGGAATCAAAAATTTCTTGCCATTGGTTTCTTGCCCAAGTTTGTTGAGATTGGGGAATGGTCCATATACGATTTGGTGCCGTTCTTTTGACTCGATTAGTTCTACGCATGCCTTTTCTGAAATATTAACAAATTCTTCATATAGCTGCTTGAGGGTTTTTCTTTGAGTGTTTGCTGGCGTTGTGTCTTCAGCTTTTTTTGTTGTAATTTTAATGTCTGCAAAATTCTGAAAGAACTCTTTTAATTCTAGGAATGCGCTTTGGGCGTTTCCGGGAAAAAGATTTTGATAGGTTGGCGAAGTTGGCAGGTGCTCTTCTTTTTCAGGCCCAAGGAAGAGCTTTTTTTTGATAGGATAGATTTTTAAAAAACTTATAAGTTTTGAAAAATCTTGTTTGCTACTTGGGGTCTGTTTGGAAATTTCTTGGCTTGCATAGACGCTTGGGCCAACAAGAAGGGCACACAGTGTGGCAAGTGTTTTTTTCATAGGGTTCTCCCTCGCTTTCGATTTGTCAGTGTTATCGTAAGGTTTTAGCTTTTAGATACGTGCCCATTAAAACATGATAGTCTAAGTTTTAGTGGTTTGATAGATGGTTCCAATGTTACTCATTCAAAATGGAAAATGGATATGACTAAACAGAATAATCCACGGTTGATGACAACAACACTTACTACTCCCTATATTTATTACAATGATATTCCTAGCCTGAATGGTGAAGCTAAAGATTTTTTGACGCGCGCTAATACCGCTTTTGAGCAGCAAGATATTCCAGAAGCAACCGAGTTATATAAAAACGCGTTAGAAAAAAATCCCCAATCTGCTGAGTTGCTTTCCAATATGGGTGCGATTATTGCAGCGCAGGGTGCTGTTGCAGAAGGGCTAAACCTTCTTAAAAAAGCTACAGAGTTGCAAGATGATTGTGTTGGTGCGTGGTACAATCTCGGAACATTATTTTTAGTTCATGGTGCCGGCGACCAAGCGGTAGAGCCGCTGCAAAAGGCGATAATTCTGAATGCGGAGAATCCAGCTAGTTTTAACAACTTGGGCATCGCGTATATGCAATTGCATAAGTTTGATCAAGCAAAAGAAAATTTCGAAAAAGCACTAAGCGTAAATCTTTCTTTTGATTATGCTTATCATAATCTCGGTGCACTTGCGTATGATCAGGGAAATCTCAGCGAGGCTGCAAGTTATTTTCACAAAGCTCTTGAGGTTAATGCACACAACTTTGCCACACTCAATGACCTTGGCTGCGTTTCGTACAAAGAAGGTAATATAGAAGAGGCGCTTGGACTGTTTAGAAGGTCTGTTGAAGCTAATGCCAGTTATCGCTTACCATATTTTAATATTGGTATGATCAGTATTGCCGAAGATCGTATTTAGAAAAAAAGGGGATGCTTTTTAGTGTCCCCTTTTTTTTATTTAGTTTTGTAAGAGCTCTTCGAGGATTGTGTTAAGTTGTTGCGGATTTGCACGTCCTTGGGTTTTTGTCATTGCCTGTCCAACAAAAAAGCCCCACAGTTTAGATTTTCCTGCTTTGTAGCCGGCAACCTGTTGCGGATTTTTCTCGATAATCTCTGTAAGGATTACGCGCAACTCATCTGGGTTGTCGAGCTGAGTAAGGTTGAGTTCTTTGACAAGTGTTTCTGGATCTTTGCCATTTTCTGACATAGCAATAAAAATTTCTTGTGCTCCCCTACTGTTAATTGTTCCCTGCTCAAGGAGTTTAATAAGGTTTGCGAGTTTATTAGGCGTTACCAGGCAGTCATGCAATGCGATTTTTTTGTCTTTTAAGTGTCCCAGTAAGTCGCGTAATATCCAGTTAATCAAAAGCTTGCTACGGTTAAGTCTCGCAGCATCTTCAAAGTAGCTTGCCAAGTTTGGGTCGTTTACTAAGATTTCTGCCTCATCTGAGGTTAATTTGTATTGGTCGATTAAACGATTGAATTTGGCGATTGGAAGTTCAGGAAGATTGTTTTTTGCGTTTTCAATCCATTGGGGGTCAATGCATACCGGTGGCAAATCAGGATCTTTGACGTAACGATAATCAGCGGCATCTTCTTTGCTGCGCATGCTAAATGTTTTTTGTTCTTTGGTGTCCCAAAGCCTTGTTTCACGTATTATTTTTTGTCCACTTTCAATAAGTAGGATTTGTCGTTCTATTTCGTATTCAATTGCATCGGAGATGAATTTAAACGAGTTGATGTTTTTCAGTTCACAACGGGTACCTAGTTCTTCGGCATCCTTTTTTCGTACCGAAATGTTGGTGTCGGCACGAAAGACACCCTCTTCCATGTTTCCTGAACAAACACCAATATAAGTGACGATGCTATGAAGCATTTTAAGGTAAGCGCGTGCTTCGTATGAACTTTTGATGTCAGGATGGCTTACAATTTCAAGTAATGGTGAGCCTGCTCGATTGAGGTCCACCAAGCTTACTCCTGCTTGTGGTGCGTGAATGTTTTTTCCTGCGTCCTCTTCCATGTGTATTCGTTGGAGGCGAATATTTTTAAGCGCGCCGTCTTCAAGGCGTATTGCGACTAAACCATTAGAGCAAATAGGAAACTGATCCTGAGTGACCTGATATCCTTTGGGTAGGTCTGGGTAGAAGTAA
>Ga0075568_106_pt1 | contig 19651 bp, 15 predicted proteins | sample RifGroF2_FD_68154 | JGI IMG/M metagenome (GOLD analysis project Ga0075568, IMG submission 68154) | candidate division TM6 bacterium GW2011_GWF2_43_17 | reverse complement strand
GACTTGAAAACGTTCAAAGATTGGCATTGGGTCTTCATATTTTTTAATTTTATGAAGATGTTCTGGCGCATGTTCTTTAATGAAGCGGGAAATTGCAGCTTCAACTTCTTTTGAATCACAAACAATAGATTCGACATTGTCGTCAAGATTGTCACGAATGATTTGCAAGACTAGATCAAGATCCTCATGCAGCTTTTCTGTCTTTGTTGTTGCATTAAAACGTTTTTGAATAGTCTATTTAGGTCACGTACAACTTCTTTTTCGAGTGCATCTTCAGCAGTGGTTCGTATGATGGCGCCCATACCCTCAGGTAAGCTTTTTTGTATGATTTCGCGCAATCGGTTGCGTTCTTCGGCTTGTCCGATTTTCTTGGAAATACAGATGCGCGGTATATTGGGCATTAACACGACAAAACGCCCAGGAAGAGTAAAACAGGTTGTAAGTTTTGCGCCCTTTTCTCCGATTGGTTCTTTGCTGACTTCGACAAGGATAGCTTCGCCTTCCTTGAGTATTTTATTCATATCCGGTTTTTCATGCCGCGTTGGCGCTGGTTGTGCCGGAACCGCACATTCATCTGCTTCGAATCCATCGTCTTGGTCGTCAGTCAAGTCAGACATTCGTGTTATTGCAAGTTCTCGATCGATCTCGGAAATATGCAAAAAGCCTGCCTTTTCTTGACCAATTTCAACAAAAGCAGTCTGGATGCCGGGAAGAACTTTTGTCACTGTGCCGCGAAAAAAACTTCGCTCTAGCCGGTTATTCGGTATTGCATCGAAATATATGTTTTCCAACTGGTTGCGCTCAGTAATCGCAATGCGCGTTTCCCAGGGAGTCGTATTTATTAAAAATTTTTTCATATGTCACCTCAATCCCAGTGTATCATATTTTTTGTAAAAAGAGCTAACTTAATAATTAAAATTTGTAATAAGTTGGAAAGGCTGGGAAAAACAAGGCTTTTTATTTATTGGGGTGGATACGTTGGTATTTTTTAATTAAGAACTGAAAAGGTAGAGAGGTGAGTTTATTGTTGTTTCGAAAGTTGTAATGCATTGAAAATTACCAAGGGTTTATGGGGTGATTTTTCTTCCCCATGAAAAAACCTGCTTTTTGCTGATTCAAAAGCGCTTTGAAAAGTGTTTTTTGCGTTCTCGATTGTTCCTGCGGCGTTTTGAATAGATGTTTGAAGATTCTGGATAGTTTCTTTGGGGTCAAATTTGACCATGCCGCTGCTTTTTTGCAGTTGTTGAATATTTTTGATTAAGTGATCTTTTTCAAGAAAAAGCAGCGGTTTTATACAAGGACTTCCTGTAAAACGCCCGGATAACATTGCGGCTTTTTCTGAAAGCTTTTGTGCTTGTTTTTCCAGGCTGCTCCATGTTTTTGGTCGGTGTGGCTTCTGAATAGTGGCGCGCATTGTTTGTGCGGTGACTATAAGTAGATAGAAACGGGCCGCCCCTGACAATTGGTGATATTGTTTTTCGAGAAGTTCTACTAGTGTCTCATTTAAGCTTTGTGTTTTTTTTGCAAGCTGATGTGTTGCGTTATTGAGTTCTTTTTTTTGTGGAAAAGAGTTGGGTAATATGCACAGGGCGATTGGCGCATATTTTTTGTTAAGTTCGTTGGCTAGATCTTTTTGTTTTGTCTTGCTGAGGCCATCTATAAATATTTGAAGGTTGTATTCAAGCGCTTCTTTGCTGCTTTTTATGTTCCACGGTTGTTCTAAGTCATCTTTAAATAATTCATTTTCTGTGTTTTGTGCACCTATTAGTGAAAGGTTGATGATCATAGAAAAAAGAAAAATTATGGTTCTCATCTTGTACTCCTTGGGAGCAAGAGCTGCAAGTTTGCTCTACTGTAGCATGTCTTGCGAGGCTTTTGCCAACTTCTTGTAAAATATCTTTATATTATTGCTATTTAAAATTGTTTTTTTGTAGGGTGAACAAAAAAACAGGTTAAGTCGTGGAGGTCGCCATGCGCTCTGGTTTGTTTCTGAGCATTTGTTTAGTATTTTTTCCGTCTGCGGGAGTTGCGGTTGAAGATATGGGTGAGCATAAAAATCCGGAGGTATTTGTTTTTACTGATGAAGGGTATCAGGCTCATAAAGAAACAATAGAGAAAGGTACGGGAAGTATTATAGGATGGGCCCGCTTTCAGCAGCGAAATTTGCTTTTAGATATGCCAGAAGGCAGGACGGCTGAAGATAATACAAAAATCCGAGAGGCACAACAGGAGTTTTTGTCGTTCTTGCAAGATGAGTCTGTTCCGCGTGTGGAATTTGTTCTTACTACCCCAGATAAGAATGGCCTTCTACCCTTGCAGCGATTTGTTTTGAACTCATGTGCTGATTTTGATGTGCAGGTATTCTTGCGTACTATTTTTGAAAATCCCAAGGTACCGCTTCTTAAAATACTTGCTGATTTTGATACGGGCGAACCGAACCCTTTAATTGTGCTTTTAATAGAGCGTTTCCCGGTTTTTTTTATAGAAGATTTTTTGCGGCTTATATTTGAAGATCAGCGTTTTGGTGCGCCTACTTTGAAAAAGCTTTTGTCGATAGAAAGTAGCTTCAATAAAAAGACTGTTGCGCGTCTTTTAGCTGAACGGTTATTGTCCTTTAACGAAATAATTGATGTCGGATTAAATCGGCTGATTACGTTAGATCGTCGGCTGGCTTTTTTACGCGCAACCCTTGAGGAGGCGGTATCGTTAATTTGGCTTCAGTACCCCTTGAGCCATCAGGAACTTTCGCAAGTTTTGATTAATTACATTGTTTCTAACAATAAAGAAAAGTTATTTAAAGCTTATTTGGAGCGATTGTTTTCTGTTGTTTTACCCTACACCGTTCAAGTTTTAACAGTTCTTTCAAAAGAGAGCAAAGAGCAAGTGTTTTCAGTTTTGCTAAAATATGGGCTTGCTAAACCACTTATTTCTTTTTTGTTGACGTTAAAACCTGAAAACAAAGATCTTTCGTATGCAAAAATTCTTCTACTGACTCCTAATGGATTAGGGAAAGCCGCGTTATACCAGGCTCTTGAAGGTGATTTTAAAGGTTTAGTATTGGCGATTTTACTTATCGGTAAAAGTTTTATTGATGAATTGGTTTTGCAGGGGAATGATACTAGTGGGACAGTTGTCCATCTTGCAGCTCAAAAACAAGCGAATGAGTTTTTTAGTGCAGTGGTTCCGCTTTTGGTAGAACGAAAAAAGCTGAATATTTTTTTCAAGTTGCTGAAATCTCCTGGTCCTGACGGAAAAACTGCCATTAATCATCTTATTGCCGGCGCTAACTTAGATCTTTTAAAAAAACTAGCCAATCATTACGCGCCTCAGTTTAAGAAGGTCCTTGCGGCGACTGCTCTTAAGGAAGGTGCTTTGCATAAAGCATGTCGACTGGACAATGAAAAATTGGTCACATTTTTGTTGCAAGCTACTAGAAACGTGAACAAGGGAAAAAACAAATTACTTTTTTCATATGATGAAGACGGGCTTTCTCCATTGATCTTATCGATAGAAGAGCAATATTTTTCTGCCCTGCAGGCTTTGCTGACCTATGCACATAAAGAGAATGTTTTGTCCAAGGCTTTGAATCAGAAGGATAAGAATCCTGGGACACCGGTACATTACTCAGCCTTTCAGCATGCACTATTGCACGAAGACGAGAATCCTTTTCTTTTAATAACAAGTTTTTTGCAGAAGCGAGGTTTGCGTAAGTTGTTTGATATATTGCTCAAAAGTGAAGCAAGTAATAAAAAGAGAGTTGATGAGTTATTAGAAGAGTTTGGGCTTTCTAGTCGAAAAAAGCTTTTTTCTTTTTTGCAGGGAAGGTTTGTGTTGACTAGTCCAAAAAACACACTAAACCATTGTAGTTCGCTTACAACTTTTTCTCCTACGACCAAGAGTTTTGATGAGCCTGAATTACGAGAGAAAACGTCTAAATTGTCATCAAACGCTGAAAGAGTAATATCAACGGGCAATTTTTCAAAAAAAGCATCAATGGGAAAAGTAGTTTCCATGCTGAATTTTTCTAAAGATGCCGCACTTTCTATTATTCCGTTTGATCGTCAGGTTTTCGAGATGTAGAAATTATTTTTTGATTTCATCCTCTTTTTTAAGGAGCTTTAGGAGGGCATCCATTTGTTTTTTGAATTCTTCCTGGGCCTCAAAGTTTTTGTTAATTGTTTCTAGGCCGAGTAAGATTTCCTGAAAAACATCATTAAAGAATTTTTCCCTACGTTGGAATAAGTCTTTTTGTGTCTGAAGTTCTTTGGTTAGGGAACAGATTGTGCTTGATAGTTTGGAGTTTTCGCCCGTTTTCTTTTTAAGTGCTTCACTTAAAAGTTTGTTTTGTATTGTTTTGCAACGTGCGATCTCAAACAATCCTTTTTTTGTGTTCGAGGCTCCTAGTACGATACCGCATTGGCATAGCAGTGCTAGATAAAAATTTTTTTTCATATCGGTTCCTTCGCTTTGTGCGGGTATGTTTTATGTCTTGTAGAGTAGAAAAGTTCTAACAGCTCGGCAAGGGGCGCATATAGCTAAGCTTTTGTAGGCGGAAACATTTTCTTGCGTTATAATTGGGCGCGAGATGGTCAATATTGAGGGAATCAAAAAATTAGAGGAGTTTTGCCATGAAACGGATACTTTTAACGTTTACCCTATTAACAGTATTGGGTGTCCCTGCTTGTCGCAAGCGCACACCTAAAAAGGCACGTATTTTGTCAGAAGAAGTACAGATAAAGACGGAACAGGGCGAAACCATAGTAGCGAAGGGTTCACTGTTTTTAGATGAAAGTTTAGGTGAGTTAGAGCTTGTTGAAGAAGTTGATGCGCAACAAAATAGTATACGCGATGATCTTTCTGCGGAGCCTTTGATGGCCGGGGATGCGTTATTTGAAGAAGTTGCAAACGAGCAAGAAGCGCTAGCTGACCGCATATGGGCAAGCCGTCGTGTTGAGCAAGCAAAACATGGATTGCACAATATTTACTTTGATTTGAACAAGTATGCTATTAAAAATAGCGAACAACAGAAGTTGGAAGATAACATTAAAGCAGCGAAAAAGCTTGTTGATGGGGGAACAACTATTGTTGTTGAGGGGCATGCATGCCAATATGGCGGATCGCCCGCATACAACATGATGCTCTCCGAAAAACGTGCGCGTATTGTTGCAAATCGCCTGATCAAAGCAGGTATTTCGGAGGCGCAGGTTAAGATTGTTGGACGCGGTAACGAAATGCCTATTGTCATGGAAGAAGGCGAACAGCGGCAGGCGCCAAATCGTCGCGTTGAGATTTATCCATTAATAGAACAATAAACGCTATATTGATACGAAATTAATTTTTGCCGGTGCGCTGAGTTTGTGAGGCGCACCGGTTTTTTTTTATTTTCCGACGCAAAATTGAGCAAAGACTGCGTCAAGTAGTTGCGTAGAGTGTTCTTGACCGGACATATGCGTGCATGCCTGGAGTACGTCTTGAAGTTTGAGTGAAATAAGCTCGTAACTTTGGGTTTCTGCTAGCAGATCCTTTTGGATGCTCTCAGCTATAGTTTTGATTTGAGTAAGAATCTGTATGTGGCGCTGATTAAGCGTAAACGGCAGCGCTGTTTTGGTAAGCATCACTTGCAGGTGTTGTGCGATCTTGTTTTCTAGTTTATCAAGTCCACGTCTATCTTTGCTTGAAATGAACACTGCGGGTGCGAGGCTACTTGATTGCTGGGCCTGTTTATCTGATTTGGTTTGAACCACAATGCATTTTTCTGAATATTTTTTTAAAAGCGCTTCATATTCCGCCAAATCGTAGTTGTTTTCTGGAAGGCCATCGATAAGTAATAAAATAAGATCAGCTTTTTGCGCTTCTTGATAGGTGCGTTCAATACCTGCAGTTTCGATCGGATCTTGAGTAGATCGTAGGCCTGCAGTATCAATAAGAGTCCATGCTATCCCATTTTTGTAAACCGTTGCTTCGATCGTGTCGCGCGTAGTTCCGGCGATTGGGGTAACAATAGCACGGTTTTGCTTGAAAAGCGCATTTAAAAGTGATGATTTGCCCGCATTAGTTGAACCAATAAGGGCGATCCGTATACCTTCTCGTAGTTGCTTTTGCGCACTAAATTGCTCTTGAGCTTGTTCAATGGTCGCGATGATTTCCTCTAAAATGTGGGATAGTTCGGTGTTGGGATTGTATTCTTCTTCGAGAAACTCGAAGCTTGCTTCGCACAGCGCACGGGCCGTTAGTAGCTTTGTCTCAAGACATTGTAGCCATTTGGAGAGGCTACCCTCTAGTTGTGCAAGAGATTTTTGCAGACTAGGAACGCTTTGCGCGCTGATAAGCTCTTGAATAGCTTCGGCTTGTAAAAGCGAAAGTTTGTTGTTTTCTACAGCGCGCCGGGTAAATTCACCCCGTTCCGCTGGGCGCGCACCTAGCTCGATGCATCGCGTAATAATGGCATTAACGATAAGTTGGTTATTGTGACACGTTATTTCAACAATGTCTTCGCCCGTAAAGCTTTGTGGTCCACGCATGAGAAGCAAAAGGACTTGGTCGATCTTCCTCCCAGATGAATCGAGGATCGCTCCAAAGGAAATCGTGTGAGAGCTTTTGCTTTCAAGGCTAGTTTTTCCAGGAAGCTGGACTGCTTGTGCTGCAATATCAACTGCATCTTTTCCGGATAAACGGATAAGTGCAATTGCTCCAGGGCCGATAGGAGTTGCCTGGGCAATAATAGTGTTATTTTGCATGTCCCAACACAATGCGGTATCCGCGCAATGCTTTTTTAAATTCACGCTTGATGATGGTCATAAGCAATGGGGATAATCCGCTAAACAAGCGGCGATCTTGGTCTTCGTTTTCAAGGAGATATCCAGAGAATGTTATCGCAAGTTCGCGTCCTTGAACCGTTGCCGTGTAGGTAGCGTTCGTCTTGTCCATTAACTCTAAGAGCGTATTTAGTTGTTCTTTGATTTTTTCCACAAGTTCTGGCTCCCAAACACTTTGGATTGGTTCTTGCGTTTGGGTATTTACTGGTTTAGGCATCTTTTGAGCGACCGTGGCTGTTTCTTCAACTTTGTTGTTTCCACGCGCCAATTTTTCTGTTTTTGGGGTTTCAGTTGCGAGTGCCTTTGAAAGCTCGCTGGTTGCGGTTTGATTGGCGTGTACACGCTCTGTCCGATTGGTGTTTTTGCTTTCTGTCGGTTTAGAAGTAGAACGCTCTTGTCGGACTGGTTTTTTGTTTCGTTCTTGTACGTCTGAACGTTTTAATGTTTCATGTTTTTTGTCGCGATTTGCTCGATCTTCGCGTGCAGGTCTGCGTTCGCGTCCCTGTTCTTGGGTGCCGCCTTGTGAGGGAAAAACAAGCGCAACCTTTGCAGAGCGCTTAAGAAAGCCAAAAAAATTGCGTGCTGGGTGCTCGAGAATTCGGACTGAAAATTCAGAAGGGCGTCCGGCCTCTTCCCATGCTTTATTGATAGCTTTTTCGATAGAAGATGCTTCTTGGACGATTGATTTCATCAAAGTTCCTACCATGTATGAAGTTGAAGGATATGGTTTGGTATTTGGTGCTGTTGTTTGGATAAAAAATAAACGGGGATGTGGCGCATTGCAACAAAAAAGAAATGGAGTGGGAAACGGGATTTGAACCCGCGACCTTTGCCATGGCAAGGCAACGCTCTACCAGCTGAGCTATTCCCACATATATATCAAAATAATACCTAGGAACACGATAGCATACCTGCTACACTTGTCAACGAAAAATTGCGAAACTTGTGAGCTGGTGATAGACGTATGATCGATGCATTGCGTGGGCGCATTGTTGCTGTTAAGACAGATAGCCTGACAATCGATGTTAACGGTATCTTTTTTCTTCTAAATATGGCCTATTCGGGAGATTTTTTAGAGAACCAAGATGCAACTCTTTTTGTTCATATGTACTGGAATCAGGAAACTGGCCCACAACTTTTTGGCTTTTCAGCCCTACAGGATCGCATGCTCTTTGGTTTGCTTTTAACTGTTTCGGGCGTTGGGCCTCGGCTTGCACTTGCTGTTTTGCGTGATTTAGCGCGCGATGTTGTGGTTGATGCGATTTTGCGTGGCGATAGTGCAACGCTAAGCCGCGTTAGCGGCTTAGGGCGAAAAAAAGCCGAAACATTGATCTTGTCCCTCAAAGATAAAGTGCAAACTCATCTAGAGGCAGGATCTTTGGGTGTGTTAGGAAAACAAACGCAAACAATTTCTGAAGCGATCAGAGCTTTAGAAGCACTTGGATATGCAAAATTAGAGACAAAAAATGCAGTCGATGCTGTTTGCAAATCAACGCGAGATGCACAAAAAGAGCTACAAACGCATGAAATTTTAAAAGCTGCACTCAAAAAGCTCTCAAAGCGCTCCGCTTAGAATAAGGTTGTGGAGTGGGAAACGGGATTTGAACCCGCGACCTTTGCCTTGGGAGGGCAACGCTCTACCAGCTGAGCTATTCCCACATTGCTTTGATAATAATTGTAGATTTTTCTTGTTTCCTGTCAAAAAACAATAATCTTTAAGGCTTATTTTTGTTCGTAGGCTTGTGTTACGGTAGAAAAAAATACGTTTGATTTGGAGGATGATACAGTGATGCGTTCGAGCTTCTTGAGCATATGTATAGGTGTTCTAGTTTTTGGCCAATATCATCTAGTTTTTTCTACGGGGATCTTGCAAGATTTCTCACAAATACAGGCGGCTTTAGAAAAAACAGTTATGCCGATCAAGCAAACAGATTTGGATATTATAGCTGAGAAAAATGGGTATGGATATAAAGCAGCTAATTTATTTTCTTTGAAACAGCTTCTTAAAATCGTTAATGCACAAATTAACGTACGCACCCATTATTCTTTTATTGTGCCTGATTTTGTTGCTATTTCGAGCGATCAGACACAAAAACTTCTTCTGAGTCGTGGTGTTGACGTCGCTAAACAATGGCAAAAAATAATACATGAAGTCTTTCCAGATGAAGCATCAAAAACGATGGTTTTTAAAGAAAAACATCTGCCTCAAATATTTTTTACTAAACTTAATACACTAATAATAAATCCTATTAAAAGCACCTTTAATGCCATTGCTGAGGACAATAAAGCTGATCTTCGATTAGACCAACAGGCTGACCACTTATTTAAAAAACTTATCAAAGAAGTAGGTGAAAAAAATCAGCGCTGCATGGTCCGTAGTTCTGGTAGGGAGGATACGACAGAGCTTGCTAATGCCGGCGGAAACGAAACGGTTGCCAATGTAATGCCAAAATTTTCAAGTATTAGTCGAGCAATAGGGATTGTTGTGGGTTCGTATTTTAGTGAAAAATCCTTGTTACAAAGGTTAGGCGCAGGGGATACCACAATTTTTGATTTGCCGATGATGCCAGTATTGGTACAAGAAATGGTTGGTGAAGCACCGGATGGTATGACACCAGAAGGTGCCATTCCGCGTTGTGGTGTCATGTTTACCGAGGAACCCGAAGGTGGTTTATCACGAATAACAAATTATGAAAAAACTTCAGGAATCTCTGTTATTCAAGCTTCTTATGGCCATAACGAAGGGGTTGTAAATAGTATTGTTTCAGTTGATACGTATTACACGATTGATTCTGGATATTGGTTTCCTGTTATTCGTTCTAAATTGTTTCGTTTGGCTCCTGGCGCGCAGAGCGGGCAGCTTGTTCGAAAAGAAAATCCAGCGAGTATGCGAAAAATTCCAGCTCTTTCTCCCGAAGAGGTGTTGATTTTGTCCGTGTTAGCTTCGGGGCTGGAGCGCTTTTACCAGCGCCCCATGGACGTTGAATTTGTTATAAATCGGAAAGAAAAATTAATTGCTATTGTGCAGGCTCGTCCCATTGTACACCCGGTTTATGCTGTACAACACTCCTATCTTGCAAAGATCCCCAAGGGAGCTTTTGCGGGAGAGGTTATTGGCGCAGCCGGCGGTAGCGTTCATATTTTATCTAATAAAACTGATTTTATTGCCGCAAAAACTATTGGTGAAGCGCTGAGTGTCTATCAACAGCCTGGCTTTAATCGAAGTTCTGTAGAGTGTATTTTGATTGGGAAACATGCGCCATCGACGTCTCATGAGGCAACAACCTTTCGTAGTGAAGGTAAGCCGGTTATATTTTTGTCTGATTATAAGCGTCTTGATAATGTTTTAGAGCAAAACGGATCGGTGTTGGTTGATACACAACGTGGTGCATTTGTTCCATATCAAGGGGCATTGAAAAAACTTAAGGAATTCATCTCTGAGAATATTGTTGTTACTGGTTGGGTACAATATCCAATCCCCGCGCTTTTGAGTTTGGTAGCTCGACGAGGTATGCGGCACTTTTTTTCTGTAACAAAACAGGCTTCGGCAATTGAAGGCCTGCTTTTGCTGGTAAATAAGGAATATGTAAAGAAAGAGCTTGATCGGTTAAAAACTCAAAATACTGGACGGGCGGAGCGGCAAAAATTGTTATTAGAGCGTTTTGATTATGCTATTAACTATCAGCAGCCAGACAATGAAATAATTAATGGATTTTCTGTTGCGCTTTTTGGAAAGAGTCGGTTGGCTGAAAAACGAGCTCGAAAAGCGGCAAATAACGTTCCTTTGGACGATTATGCTGTTGAGTATCTTAAACTTGCTGAGTATGCATTAACGCCTGATCTGGCCAAAAAATGGCGGGATTTTATCTTGCAGGATCTTGCTGCGGCATCGAGCGAAAAAAAGAATACATTTTTAGAGTTTTTTGCTCAAATTGGCCGTGCTCATATGCTTGAAACATGGTTACATGCGGTGTTTGCGACTCGAAAAAGCCTTGAAGAAATTTTGGATGACTATCAGGATGTAGACCGGGCGTTTATTCAAAAGCTTATTCAAATGCAAGCACTTGTAGAAGCTACAAGTCTTGAAGGTTTGGGGGATCCGAAATCGTTTTTCAAAATATGGGAATATTTTAAGGGCTCGATAATTGATTATTTTATTTCAGAAGAATTTGGTAATCAATTTCTCAAGAGTGGCCAGACTGGACGCATTATTGCGCTTGCTGTTATGCGTAGGTTGGTTGATTTGTTTGATTTGGGTCTTAAGACGATGTCCCGAAGTTCGCTTTTCCAGGTGGTAAAAGATTCGGATACAAATAAATTAGTGCAGCAGCGAATAATCCAGGATCATGACAAGGGGGCGGCCTTTGTGTTGATGTTACAAAAATATCTCGTTTTGCTTGATGTGTGGTGGGATTTATACAATAGCGTTTCGCTTGTGTTGACCCAAGAAAAAGCGCCAGGATATTTTTATAAAATGCGGGATATTGGTGTTTTGCAAAACATTTTAAAAAAGAAAAACATTGGGATTCGACAAAAAGATTTTGAATCAACTGGCTTTAACGTGACGCGGGGGCTTATAGGCTATCGTGAGGGTTATGCAAAAGGTCCCGAATCATTGGAAGATCTATTTACGGCAATTCACCAAAATTTGCTTTCTCTTCTTTCATACATCACTAAGACTGTAGTCGGTGACGCTTTTTTGCCCGATCAGCTAAAGCCATTGCATCAAAAAATAATGCAGTTCGACCGTGCCTCGTTAGTAGGCTTTGCGTTTAATACTGGTTCTTTAGATTTGTTTTATAATTGGCCACAGATGGTGCATAGTGCTTTTATACAGGTGCACTGGTCTCCGGAAAAGAAAGTTTTGGTTTCACTGCATTTTTATGGCGTTCGTGATGAACGCTGGCAACGCCTAAGTGAATTAGCCGTCCTATATTCTTTAAAAAATGAGTTGCTTCCTGAAAATAATCAGGTGTTTCAATACGGAATGGATCTTGCATGGATTATTGATCAAAGTAATCCAAAAGAGGTTGATCGACTTTCCAATGTTATGATTGCTATGTCGGATGAATCACACATGCCTATAAGCCCTACAGAGTTTGCACAAAAAAATGTTCCGCTCAAGTATTGGCTCTTCTACCCTGATATGGGCTCGAAGGAATATTCTGATAGCATGGTAAAATCTGCTGATACTGATACGTTAACAGCTTTGCGTAAAAAGCTTTTGTATGATACAGACTTTCAAAAGCGTTCTATTAAAAAATTTGATAAATCGTTTACTGAATCAAGCGTAGCGCGCACGATTGTTACTTTATGGAATGAAGAGGCGCAACGTGATCCAAATGCTCGCAAGGATTTGCTTGATTTTGCTGAAGAACACCTATTGGGAGAAGAAGGTTTCTTCAGAGATGTTGCGTATGCGCTTTTGAAAGATGCTGTTGGAAAAAATATCGCGGGCAGTCAAAAGGCATTGGTGCGTGGGCTTAGTTTTTGGCTGCGCGGCGAAGCGCATAAATATTTATCAAGTCAGGTAATTCGGGCTGTTGGACTCTTGCCTGATGCGGACTTTATTCAATATGTTTTTGAGCTTTGGGAGCATCGGGTCGAGTTGAAAAATGCGAAAGATTTTGTATTTGTTAACGCACTTATAAGTTCTTTTGTTAGTCGTAAATTGCCTGAGCTACAGCAGTCTACATGTTTTGATAAGTTGCATGATTTGTTAAAAAAGGTCGATTCTCCTAAAATAGTTAAGAACCTAGCAGGGACGTATTCCACTCTTATTACGTATCTAAATAGTGGAGAAAATTCATGGTTCTTTGAATCTGCCAATCGGGTTAATGCCACAGTAATTGATGCGGTCGATGTGGCACAGCGGGGGAGTTTGGTTACACCCGAAAAATATACTGCTGAGTTATGGCAGGCTTTGTTTGATATTTCTTCGCGGATTGATTCATCGAATAGAGAAAATATTATTAATGCATTTCTTACGCTAATAAAAAACGTAAAATCAGAGAGTATTGCGTTGGCATTTAAAACATTTGCTGAGGTTTTTCCTCAGTTTTTAAGCATTATTAAAGAGAATGAGCGCGGCGTGATGCTTGAGAGCATTGCGCAGGCACTTACTGTTGTTTTTAATCTTGTAAAACCAGATGTTTTTGATCCAGCCCTTTTTCGGGTAGTGGAGACTGCTTTAGCTGTTGCAATAGACAAAGCAACTCAAAATTTTGTTATAAAGATGCTTGCTTTATGGGGGGATTCTATGGACAAAAACCATCAAGGAGCGTTTATAGAATTTTATGAGGTAGTATTAGTTTTAAGGTATTTTGAAAAACTTTCTCGGGATATGCAAAAATCTCTGTTAAGCCAGTTTTTTTACTACGCTGAGCAAGATTGGCTTATTACAGCTTTAGTTGATACGGAAAGTGTAGACGCTTTGTCTGACATTGAGGCATCGGGTATATCAAAGGAGCTTGGGTTTGTCGATTTAGCAGATAAGATTAATACCCTTAAAGCCAAAGTTTCCATAATAGGCGAAACCGATTCTGATGCCACGGTGTCTGATGATGATTATAGTTATCTTGATAATGATGATGACGAATAAGAAGCTAATCGAGCATGTCGGGAGAACTTCTCCCGACTGCTGTAAATACAATCTATTTTTTGAGCGTAATGTGATGAGCCAGTGTTAAGAAAAGTTTTCTAAAACTAGTCAACTAACACCTGTTTTTAACGGATAGTCTTTTTTTGATTACACATGAATTTCTTCGGTGCTTTTAATGTTCTTTTGCAAAAGCTTTGTAAAGTTTGTGTCTTGCTTGGACGTGTGTGCTGCCAGTCCCATTTCTACGATTAAATCAATCAGCTCCATTGGCTTGATGCCAACTTCTGCTGCCTGATGGAAGAGACAGGTTGCTGGTGTAAGGCCAGGTAATGTATTAATTTCGATTAGGACGACACGTTCCTTTTCCGTTGAACTTTGGTCTTTGTTCTGATAAAAACAGTCCATGCGGACATATCCACGACAGCCAATGGCTTGATAAATTTGTTCTACGGTATGTTGAATGAGGGTTATGGCATCGTGGGGGAGTCGGGCAGGTGTTTGATTTTCGCCTGCGCCAGGAAGAAACTTTTCTTCTATTGAGAGAATGCCGCCTGCTGCAATAGATTCACTTGGGGGTAGAGCATATGGTTTTTCGTTGCCGAGCACGCCTATGGTTACCTCAGTACCAACGATATACTCTTCTATCATGGCAACACTTTTGCCATGTGCAAAAATATGGTTGAGGGCGTTTTGAAGCTCTTGTTCATTGTGTGCCTTCATTACCATAACACTGCAGCCATCATCATGCGGCTTGACTATGACGGGAAATGGTATGGAGCAAGAAAATTTTTCTTTTCTGTTTTCGGTTGCCACGAAAATGCTTTGGGGAACCGCAAACCCTTGGGTCCTTAAAAAATTATTGGTTTTGTATTTATCCATGCAAAGAGCACTTGCAAGGACCGATGAACCGTTATATGGCATGCCCAGCATTTCAAGTGTTCCCTGAATCTGCCCATTCTCTCCAGCTCCGCCATGCAACCCGAGAAATGCAAAATCAAATTGTGTTGGTAAGGCATCCCATTCTATCTGATTAATTTGCTCTAACGTTATCCCTTCCATAATCTCGTCGGTTTTATTGCGAACAAGAAGGCGTTGGTTGATAGGGTAGAGCTGTAAATCTTGGGAAACAAAAAGCGGTGTAATATCATATTTTTGTGGCGAAAGCTTGTAGCAGATGTTGCGTCCTGATTCTAAGGATATTTCGCGTTCATTTGATGCACCGCCAAGGAGTATTGCAACACGTAGCCGTTCGTTAGTGGTAGTATCTTGTTTTTGCATAGGCGTTTCTTTGGAGAACATATGGAGCTTGTATGCCGATAATTCTGTTTTTATGAGATGGTTAATAAAGTCTGTGTGTGAAAAGTTGTGTTCTGCAGCTTGCAAGAATGCATAGCTGGATGGGCTCATGCCGCAAAAACTATTTGGGTCAGTTATGACTATGGTTCCATCTGCTTGAACAAAGCCGTCGATGCGGCCGATGTTGCTAAATTCAAGAGCATGCATTGTTGCGATACAGGTATTTTTTATTCGCTCTTGAATTTCTTGAGAACAGCGTGCCGGCGTGTGCTTAAAGGCGCGGCCAGGCATATATTTTTGTTCATAATCAAATATTTGGCTTTGTGCCTCGATTTCAACTTCAGTTGGCGGCAGGGCAATAAATTGGCCTGTTGTGTAATTGGTGATTACGATGCAAGAAAACTCCATGCCTTCAATGTATTCTTCAACGAGCGCCGGCTGCGGCTTTTGGTGGTTGACTAGGTGGGCCAACGCTAAGCCTTGGAGAAGCTCGCTAATGTTGTTGGCCTTGCTTACCCCAAGACTCGAGCCTTCTTGCTCGGGTTTGATGATGAGGGGGAATTTTAGGTTGTTTTCTTCAAGAAGTTTTTCGGCTTTTTTCTGGTTTTTTTCTAGCACTTTGGTTTGCGATAAAAGGAGGCGAATGCCTCGAGGTGTTTTGATACCAGCGTTGTTTAGCAGTTGCTTTTGAATATATTTATTCATTCCAATAGCGCTTCCTAGGACTTTGGTTCCAAAGTATGGGATCTTTAGGACTTCCAGAAAACCTTGGGTGCACCCATCTTCGCCGTAGCGACCATGAAGGGCGATGTACATGAAATCGATACGGTTTTTAAGACTACTCCAGGTGATTAGTTCGGCTTCTTGTTCAAGGCGATGTTCAAAGTCAGAGATTTTTCCGCGATGTAAAAAACGCCAGGGTAGGATAAAGAGCTTTCCGTCATGTCGTTGAAAGAGTGGAAGAAGGTCATATTCTTGAGTGTCCAGGTGATCACAAATGGTGCGGCCTGAATTAAAAGATACTTCGCGCTCTATGGAACGGCCACCCATGATGATGCCAACACGTAACTTATTCATAAACCCCTCGTGTTATGGCGGTGAACTCTGTAAAGTATAAAAAGATATTATGTATACATAGAATTTAGCATGGTTGATCCTTTTAGCCAAAGGCGATGTATGGAATTTTTGAATGAAGAGACGGGGTGCAAGCTGCTCTGGTTGGATATGGAGATGACTGGTCTTGATCCGCTTCAGGATGCGGTGTTAGAGATCGCTGTTGTTGCTAGCGATATCCAGCTTGAAACGATTGTAGAAGGGCCACATCTTATAATTCATCAATCCGATGAAATCTTAGACTCTATGGGGCAGTGGTGCTATGAGCAGCATACCGCTTCGGGGCTTCTTGACCTTGTCAAAGAATCGTCTATAGACTGCGGGCGTGCAGAACAGATGATCCTTTCGTTTGTTGGGCGTGTTTGCTCCTCGCGGCCACTGTTGGCAGGGAATACTATTTATCAGGATCGTGCTTTTTTAAAGCAGTATATGCCAAAAATCGAGAGTCTCTTGCACTACCGCCAAATCGATGTCTCTTCAGTAAAAGAGCTTGTTAAGGGATGGTACCCCCAAAACAAACAAGCGTCTTTTGTTAAACAAAAGCGGCATCGGGCGTTAGATGATATCTTTGAATCGATGAATGAGTTGCGGTATTATCGTTCTCATTTTTTTGTATCATAAAAACCCTTCAACTTTGGGGAAAGCTGAAGGGGTAGGGGGGGGAGCGATATACGCGTATATCGCTCATGTTTTAGTAACAAATTTCAATTTTTTGCGCTTCGACTCTAACATTCATCTTTTAGCGTGTCAAGGCAGGTATGCTGCTGTTTTGAACGGCTATTGTATGTGCCATTTTTGACGAAGTTGGTCGATTGTTCCATCACGCATAAATTGATCAAGAATTGCTTGAACGCGTGCGGTTAGTTCCGGGTATAGCGGCGAAAGACCGAGTGCAATGCTTTCATCAGTGTCGGGAATGGTCAAAGCTTTAAAGTTTTCGGCGCCATATAGGTCAAAAATAGGTTTGAGGGTGTTTAAATTTGTAATAAAGGCATCAACCGCGTCTTTTTGTAAAAGCTCTATACTTTCGGCTAGGGTTTGGGTTCTTTGAAGGGTAATATTGGATAATTCAGAAGCATAGACGTCTGCAGTGTACCCTTCATTGACGATAATACGTTTGTTGTTGAGATCTTCTATCTTGTTGATGGCGCCGTTTTGTAACGTCAAGATAACAAGGGGATCTTGGGTGACATACGGCTTTGTAAAGAGGGCTTGGTGGCGCCTGCTTGGCTCTGCCGAAAGACCTGCTGCTGCTATGTGAACTTTGCCTTCCTGAAGATTTGGCAAGAGTAACGAGAATGGAAGATCTCTGATCTCGTATTCAAGTGATAGTTTTTCGGCGACGGTTTTGGCAAGTTCAATATCAAAACCTTGAATTTCTCCAGATTTTTTAAAAGAAAATGGTGGATAATCTGCGGTTGTGCCGATAATGAGAAGCGATGGCATGGCAGGTCTTTTATTTCGCTGTACTCTGCGCACGATAAATACTGCTGAGGTAACTAACAGAAGTAATATGACTATGCTCCATTGATTTTTTGGCATGGTAAGCTCCTGGGTTAACGCCTAAAAAACTAGGGGCAGTATAGCATGGGTTTATCGCTCGACAATAATTTGTTCTTGGACTGCGTCGCTGTTTTCGATACAATGGCGGAAATCGTTTTATGCTAAAAGCCAAGGGATCGATATGTGGAGTGGGCCAGTTTATACGGTTCGTTTAATGCTTTTTTTGATTTTAGTTAATTTTTTTGCTTTAGCTGGCTGTCAGAGCATATTCGAGACGCGGTATATGCGAGTTCAACGTGATGAGGATTCTATCGTATTGATTTCGAGTGTTTTTGGCCAAGAACGTATCCGTGAACCATTGCTGGTTGATTTATTACAAAGTCCTTCTCTGCGACGCCTAGCGTCAATTCTGCAACACGGCAACTGGTATTATTGTGCAAATAGGGCGGCGTATAGCCGCCTTGAACACTCAATCAATGTGTTTTTGCTGGTACGCAAAGCGGGTGGGTCTTTGCTAGAGCAGGCTGCTGCTTTATTGCATGATGTTTCTCATACCGCATTTTCCCATTCTGGGGCTTCTTTTTTTACGGACGATTTTGTAGCTGCTGATCATTTGCAAGACCAGTTGCACGAATACTACATTACGGGTAGTGATATAAAAATAATCCTTGAACATTATGACATTGCGGTTGCTGATATTTTGCCAGATTCAAATGGGTTTATCCGGCTTGAGCGAGAATTACCTGATTTGTGTGCTGATCGTATTGAGTACAATATCATGGGTGGCCTGTATGAAGGATTGATCACTGAGGACCAGGCACGGACACTTGTTCAGGCAATACATTTTTCATCAACACAGAGTTGTTGGTATTTTGATGCTATTGATACAGCACTTTTATTTTCTCGTAATGCTATATATATGACCATCGCCCTTTGGACGTCCCCATATAGCGTTGTATCGACCAAAATGCTTGCATATGCGTTGCGCCGTGCAGGACAGCTTGGCATCTTAACACGGGAAGATGTTTTGTTTGGTTCTGATGAAAAACTCTTTCGTATCATGGCCTCATGCAATGATGCATTATTGCAAAAGTTTCTTGGAGGATTTCAGGACCCACATACAGCCTTTACATTTTCTGGGGAAGGTGAACATAAGATTTTTTGTAAGTTTCGTGGCGTTGATCCTCTTATTCTTGCTGAAGATACTTTGTGTCGACTTTCCGAAATTGAGCGTTCTTTTGCTTGGTATTATACTCACATGAAGGATGTTTTTTCTCGAGGTTGGTCGATTTATTACACATCAGATTTAATATCGGCCATTGAATCAATTTCTTAGATTTAGTTTTTTTAATTGCGTGGTTTGGATGAAAAATAGTTTTCTACTTTTGTTGTTTTGCGTTTTAAGTCCTGCTTTTGCCGGCGCCATGGCTCCATTGCCACTTCTTAAAAAAAGTGCGGAGAAGAAGCCGATTGATTCGGTTATCCTCTTTCTTAAGAGCGGTGAGTGTGAAAAATTGTTTATTAATTCTTGTAAGGGTGAATGCAATGCATTGATTCTCGCTAATAATAATTTTTTAACTTCAAAAACAGGTGTTGCGCGTGAGGCCTTAATGCCGATTTTTAGTCGTGCCGCATTTTTACGAGTTGCTTTCCTCTCATATTTTTCGATTTGTCGTGACTTGCATAGCAAGAAAAAAATGAATACACCGTGGAGCGAAATATATTTGAGATACGGTCAGGTGTTAGAAAAATATTCAGAGAAGGCCTCCAAGGTGGTAGGAAAATTAGTAAGAATAGCGCATTGAGAAAAGATTGATTTGAATACGGAAAATTTAACAAATTGCTTTATAACCCCATATCAGTCTTTACTGCAAACTCGAGGCGGCAGAAAAAACAAAAAATATGGCTGTTGCTTGGGATGTTTGGTCTCGATGTGCATTTGTTCGCCGCATTGGTCAATGTTTATTTGAATTGCACAATGCGGTTGTTTCAGGATATGCGTTGCAGGATTTCTTTAATAATGAACAGAAGCAGGAATATAAAGAATGTATAGATCAATTCGAGGCTTGGGCTAATAAGCTTAATGAATAATTCATTGGTTGTTTTGACGGCGCTCTTTCTATGTGTGCATTCCCAATTGTATTGGCATTGGATGGCAAATCCTAGTTTTTGGCAATAAATTTAACGGTGGCTGGCAGCAAAATCAGAAGCCATAGTGTAGTTCCAATCAGTAGGGCTGTAGCACTATATAAAAATACTGAAGCATGGATTACATGGAATATCACTAATAATGCAGTTGCCAGTGCAGTAGTGGGGAAGACTG
>Ga0075568_105_pt1 | contig 22970 bp, 26 predicted proteins | sample RifGroF2_FD_68154 | JGI IMG/M metagenome (GOLD analysis project Ga0075568, IMG submission 68154) | candidate division TM6 bacterium GW2011_GWF2_43_17 | reverse complement strand
TAGGATGTGCATGTCAAATACCTGTTCGCATGCGCAACGCCTATTATAGTACCACCATACTAGGATCTCTTTCTATTCAATACTAAGGACAAAAACATATTCGATGAATGGAACTATTGTGACGTATCTAGACAGAAAAAGCAGAACAAAGTAGAATTGTGGTTGTATGGATAAAATGTTTTCCCCTATCAAAGGACTGTGGCTACTTACATGAGTAAAAAAGCAAACATCGTTGTAACTGTAAACGATCAAAATATCGAACGTTACCTCCGTCAATTGAAGAAAAAGTTAGAACGTGAAGGTGTCATTCGCGACATGAAACGCATCAGCTACTTTGAAGCAGAATCACAAAAACGTCGTAAGCGTCACATGCGTGCAGTTAAACAAAACTGGATGCGTATGGCTGCCTGCAACCTGATTTAAACCATAAATATGAAACTTCAAACACCTTTACATCGCATAAGACGCGCGCGTCGGGAAGCTCAGTTACAAAAAATTGTAGCCGCGCTTCTCACGCAGCAAGCTTGCGATGACCCTGAATTACGGGACCTTCAGGTCACCCGAGTAGAACTCAGCCCCTCAAAAAGCATTTGCTACGTACTCTTTTATTCCGCACACGGCGAAGCCTTTTTCAGAGAAAAGCTCGGCCATGTAATTTTGTATAAGCCCTCCCTGCGCAAGGCTGTCGGTGAAGAATTACAAGGACGTTATGTTCCAGATATTGTGTTTAAATATGATGCTAACCTGAAAAAGCAACTGGCCATTGAAGCCTTAATAGATCAGGTCGCGCATGAGCACGATAACGGTCAGGATGCTTGAAGGAATAATCCTATTCTGTATTGCAGGGCTCCTTTGGGGCTCTTTTCTCAATGTTGTTGCCTATCGCTTACTCCACAATCAAACACCATTTTTCCCCAAGCGCTCTTACTGTCCCAAATGCAAACATACGCTAAAATGGTACGATTTATTGCCCATCATTTCCTTTATCTTGCTTACAGGAAAATGCCGCTACTGTAAACAACACATATCTCCACTCTACGTTGTTATTGAGGCTATTACCGCGCTAATTTTTGTTTACTACTATCTTGCTGTTCCTAGTAACTACCTTCCTGTTTTTCTGGCATTGGCAAGTCCGTTTATCATAACCATACGCACAGATTTTGAAGAAAAAACCATCTTCCGCCTAACCACACTTTTTGTACTTCCTCTAGCCTGGTTATCCTGTTTATTCGGCTTCCTTCCGCTCTCGTTGTTTGCGAGCATATTAGCAAGCATTGCAAGCTATTTTTTTCTATGGTCTATTCGGACCTTTGCAACATGGGCTACCGGACAAGAATCACTCGGTCTTGGTGATGTTGAACTTTTAGCGCTTATTGCATCGTTAAGCGGACTTATGGGTGCATGGGCATCGCTTACCCTCGGAGCACTTTTTGGCACAGCCCACGGTCTTGTGCTTACCCAGTTATCCAAAGCAAAAGACAAACGTATTCCCTTTGGTGCGTATTTGGCACTTGCCCACCTTATCATTTTTCCAGTAGTAATATGGATTCAGTAGATTAAAACCTCTTTGATAAAACTACAGAATGGGATTAAAAAAGAGACTGGTACCCATTTTCCTTTTGCACACCTTACAATTTCAAAACTTTATTTGACATAAAACAAAAAAAATATATCTTAATTTGTATATGGAATTTTAACAAAGCTCTCTGATTTTTTATATTTGTACATCAGAGAAAAAATTGGGCATTTGTTTTGAGGAGAACGATATCATGAAATCGATGCGTATACAGAATGAAAGCGCTTCGCAATTCCCCGGTAAGCAGCGTAGTTACCAAGATATTGTCTCTTATTTGGACTCTCACTGGAACCTACAAATCACTGGTGAAGCAAAAAAAGAACAACTTCGAAAACTTGCTACTGCACTTGAACTTTCTCAAAGCAAACAAGATGCAATTATGGTTTGCGGAACAAACGGAAAAAGCTTAACAGCTCATTTCACCACACGGCTTCTTAAATCAGAAGGTCTTGTGGTTGGTTCTTTGTTTAGCCCACACACCCTTACATACAACGAACGCATTGTGCTCAATGGAGAGCAGATTAACAATCGTTCATTCACTGAGTTAGGAAGCAAGGTCCTTGATATTGCTGCCGAAAAAGGTTTAACACTTGGAAGCGATGTGGTATTAACCGCAATAGCTCAGCTCTATTTTGCAGCACAAGATGTAGATGTATTGGTCATCGAAAACGAATCATCCCGCGCTCATGATCCGGCGACATTGTGTAACACTAAAGTTGTTGTAGTTACTCGCGTTACCGCAGAAGACGTAAATTGCACCGAGACCGCTCAAGAAGAACTCATTAATGAGCTTAAAGAAATTATTAAGCCAGGTATGCACGTTGTTTCCGGCGATCAACTCAAATCACACTTACTACACATTGAAAAAATAACATTAGAAAATAGTGGCGTCTGGGAAATGCCTATTCGAAAAGTTGCACCACTTGCATATCCTTTTGAACAGATTCATGGCCGTTGTGCAGCCTTAGCTGAGCGTGCTGCAATGTTGTACATGAACACCTGGGGAACCGAAAACACTACCGTTGTTACTGATAGTATTTTGGTTAAACAAAAAGGTAAACGTGGTCGTCCAACACTCGAAGCAAAACAACAAGAAAAATTAAATCCCAAGAAAACTGTTGAGCAATTCTGGAAAGAAACCATCAACGAATTGCCCTCTCGTTTCCAGTTACTGGATAAAGAAGCGCCCTCGGTTCTTCTCGATAGCGCTGACAACTTAGATGCTCTTGAAAATGTGTTACTAGGAACACGACTTCTTCACTACAAGCGCCCAATCGAAGGTTTAACAATCATTATGAGCGCAGAAGCACAGAGCTTTGTTAGCGAAGACTTCGTTCGTTCAATTCGCTATTTCTTCAAAAAAACACCTGGCCAAATATTTTTGTGTCCGCTAGAATCCTCAGTCAACCCTTGGCAACAGGGCCCAAGCTGGGATACCAATGCGCTGGTTAATGAGCTTACCAATAAAAAAGTAAAAGCCACTGCTTTCAAGTCATTTGCGACAGCATTTGAAACTGCAAAGGCTTCGGTCGATCCTAAGTTAGGACTTATCGTTATTGTTGGTTCAGCAAGTATTGTTTCTAACTACTGGCAAAACCGAAATATTAAAAAACTTGGCTAAGTAAAATCATAACTAATCTTAAATGGAGCGGAAAAAGTTTCTTTTTCCGCTCCATTTTTCCTACTAAACCTTTGATTGATTGTTGCTTTTATGCTCACAAAATACGCGAACCTAATATTTCTAGCCTTCTCAGGTTCCCTGTTTCTACTACTATCTTACGTTGAATACGGAACACAAAAACTTTTAATGTCACCTAATGTTTTTTTGTTATTTGCCAGCAAATTGCTTCGTTATAGTTCCCTGCTTTTCTTCTTTGCCCTACTCTTCTGGTTGAACTTGCCAATCTTTGGGACTATACTCGTTGCAATAGCAATATGTATTTTGTTTGGGTATGTAGTTTCATATGCCTGGTTTAAAAACAACTAAAGGAAACTTGTGGAAGAACATGCGTTATTTAATGCGCACACGTGGAACCCACTCTCCTATTGGGGCATCGAAAATAATTTCTTTGATCTTGATTTAGAAATTCTAACCAATACCTGGATTGCTCTTGTCATTATTTTTGTGGCAGCAATAGCAGCACGTGTAGCAATCAAAAATCCCTGGAGCCTTCCGGGATACATGGTTCTCAAAGGAATACGTAGCCTGTACTCGCTCATCCAACAATCCATGGGAGTCGTCAGGCCATACTACTTTTTTTTCATTAGCTCCTTATTTATCTTTATTTTTACCTGCAATGCGCTCCCGCTCTTACCCTTTCTCGAAGAACCAACAAAAGATCCAAACACCACCTTTGCATTTGCAATAATTGCTATCTTTTTTGCACAGCTTGAGGGCTTGAAAACGCATGGGATGGTCGCGTTTGTACAAGAGTATTTCAAGATGCCCTTTACGCTTGTCAATAAAAACAAATCATTACTTTTGCAGCTTCCGCTGGCAGCCGTAAAAGGCATAGCCAATGTTATAGTTGGCACCTTAGGGCTACCTCTAGAGCTTATGAGTAAAGGGGCTAATCTAATTTCTCTTGCGCTGCGTCTTTTTGGTAACATATTTGGTGGTGCAATTATCGTAGGTTTGCTCAAACAAGCTGCAAGCGGCTCGGTTATCATCCATACACTTTTGGTCCTCACCGGGCTCAATCTCGTTGTTATGTTTTTCTTTGGTCTTTTTGAAGCATTTATACAGGCATTTGTGTTCACAATTTTGGCCACTACCTATTTGTCTTTAGCCACACAAACACACGAACACAAGGCGTAACTTTGGTCTACCATCCGAGGAATCTTACATGCAGATGCAATTAGCACCTATTTTACATATAGCAGCAACAGGAATTACCTTACTTGCACCGCTCACTGCCGTCAGCATTTCACAAAGCCTTTCTGCGAGAGCATCAATTGACACCATCAACCAACAGCCAGGGGCCCTAGATAGTATTCGTAAAACAATGATCCTGACATTGGCCATAACAGAAACCAGCGCTATTTTCTCTCTTCTGACCGCAATATTTATCATGCTCAGCCCCTGCTTTTCCATCGCAGAAGGACTCGGTTACTTGGGAATGGCTTTTGCTATGGCGATACCTGCCACCACGGTTGGATTTATGTCGAATTTCGCAATCAAAAATGCTGTTAAGTCGTTAGGACGTCTTCCTAGCATTTACTCAAAACTTACCACGCTACTGCTGCTTGTCCTTACCGTACCTCAAACCCCGGTTATTTTTGGATTTGTTTCTGCTCTATTAATGCGCGCCTATATTTTTCCAGAAATGACCATTTCATCTGGTATCCGGTTATTAAGTAGTGGATGTTTAGTAGGGTTTGGATCAATCGGGCCAAGCATTGGCATCCTATTGCTCGGCTCTCAAGCTTGCTACTCCATGGGATTAGTAAAAAATTTATACGAACGCATACTCTCGTTCATTTTCATAAGCCAGGCAGTTATTGAAACGCCCTTTTTATTTGCGCTCGTTGTCAGCTTTTTAATCGCCTTCCTTCCCTTTGATCCATGGGCATCAAAGGCAATAGCAACGGCTGTGATTATCTCTCTTGCAACATGCCTTGCTGGAATAGGATCTGGTTGGATTGCGCGAATTGCATGCGAACAAATCGCTCAAAACGCAAAAATGACAACGGCTCTCTCGCGCACAAGCCTACTTGGTCAGACATTTGTTGACACGAACGTAATTTACGCAACGCTTATAGCTCTGGGTGTTTTGTTTCTTTAGCCACGCATACTGCAACAACCCGCTCCATGAAAGCAACTGTCTCATCAATCGTCAAATCTGTATTATCGACCAAAATTGCATCTTCAGCTTTTTTGAGCGGAGAGATCACACGCGTAGTATCTCGCTCATCACGTAATGCAACTGCAGCACGCGCTTCTTCCTCGCTTACGGAGTTTCCTTGCCGCATTTGCCCAATACGCCAACGCCGTGCACGCTCACTCAATGATGCCGTCAAAAAAAACTTTGCCTCAGCAAGTGGAAAAACAACTGTCCCTGTATCGCGTCCATCAGCCACGATATTATTTTCTACAGCAACTGATTGTTGTAATAAAAAGACTGCATGCCGAACACGCGCATTAGCACTACTAATTGAGCTAATACTATCGACAAATTCTGATTTAAGGAGATGAGTAATTTCCACACTATCAAAAAAAATATGCGGCCCCTGTGCATCATAGGTATACACGATTCTACCTTTTGCCAATAGGACATCAATATCCTCTTGTGCGGGCTCCTCTAATGTTTTTTTTGTATATTCAAAAGAAGTAACAAGAGCATAGGCAAGTGCTCGGTACAAAAGACCGGTATACAAATAATAAAAACCAAAACGCTCGGCCAACTTTTGCGCTACTGTTGATTTACCACTAGCAACTGGTCCATCTATCGTAACTATCATAACGCTTCCTTATTGTTCTTCGTGTAAACGAATATCAACACCCTGCAAATCAACAGACTTCCGGCCACGAAACTCGTTCTCTTGGACATACGCTGCAACATCAACCAAGGCCCCTTCATGCCGAATAAGCCAGCTATATAATTCTGGTCGATTAAAAAAAATAAGCGGCTTTACTACTCCACGGTCAGTAACCATGCATTTAACATGCTCTTCTTTAAGTAGTTGCGGATTACCAGTCACTTGCACCGAAGAAAGATAAAAGAGGGGGCGATCATTTGCCGCACCAAACGGTTCAAGAAGAGACAAGTCCTTTACTAGTTTTACATGCACTTCATCAAGCGATAATTCTGCATCACAAGAAATTAAAGGCACTAAGTCTTCTAATGAAACTAGTTCCTTAAGGCGGTTTTGAATCGCATCTTTAAAACGCTCAAATTCTTTTGACGGTACCGAAAGGCCTGCTGCTGCACTATGGCCTCCAAATTGAATATCCATATCCGTAACAGACTGTAATAATTCAAAAACGTTTATCCCTTGTACTGAACGACACGAGCCCTTGTATACATCACCAGCTCGATGAAACAAGAAAACCGGCCGCCCATATAACTGACTCAGGCGCCCTGCCGTAAGACCAATAACACCAGCGGGCCAATGTTCTCCAACCGCTATCAAAGCAAAACTTTGATCAAGCGCAATCTCACCTAAAGCAATAGTAGCCTGCACTGCATCAAAGACTTGCCGTTCTTTTTCTTTTCTCAGTTGATTTAATTCATATAACCGTCGACCAATACGGGCTACTTCATTACTTTCAGTTCCCAGCAGAAACAAAACCCCTTCACGCGGATCTTCTAGGCGACCAAGGGCATTAAGCTGCGGGGCTAAAGAGAAACCAATATCCTGCGAAGTTAACTGTCGCTCTAACCGCGCATTAGATCGCAAGGCTGAGAGAGCCAAACTTTCGCGATCACGAATCTTAGTAAGTCCATAACGCACCAATGAACGATTTTCGCCGACCAAGGGGACCACGTCAGCGATTGTTCCCAATAAAAGGAGCTCATATACGCAATCGGGGATAGGCAATTTTTGTCTTTGATACAACGCCGCAATCAATTTATATGCAACGCCTACTCCAGCCAATTCTTTACACTCATAGGGGCAGCCTGGTTGTTTAGGATTAACCAGGGCGTATGCTTTTGGTAATAAAGCATGTGGCGTGTGATGATCAGTAATAATGAGATCAATATCGAGTTCGAGCGCTCGCTGTGCAGCTTCAACTGCCGTAATACCGTTATCTACAGTAATAACAACCTGATAGCCACTCGCATGCGCACGCTCAACAATTTTTTTATTTAAGCCATATCCATCGACAAATCGATTAGGGATAAAAAAATTTACCTGGGCACCTAGCCTAATAAGCCCCTCAAGCACCAACGATGTGGCGGTAATGCCATCTACATCATAATCACCCACGATCAAAATACGCTCTTTTCCAGCTAGCGCTGCTTCAATACGAGCTGCCGCTGTATCCAGCCCTTTTAGTCCCTCTGCCTCGTGCAAATGAGGCCTTGCTGGTGTAAAAAGGAACTCTTCAATAGCCTCTGTTGTCCGCATACCACGGCTTGCCAATACCTGCATAACCGGATATGAAAGGGAAAAGTCTGCTGAACGAATGAGCAGATCTTTTTCCCGCCCATTAAAAAGCAAACGCCAAACAAAGCGCATACCCCGAACATTTTCTCGTGCGTGCATTACTATTCAGGCTTGTAGCGCAATGCAGGAAACAAGATGACATCACGAATCGTTGTCGTATTGGTCATAAGCATAACAATTCGATCAATACCCAAGCCAACACCAACGGTAGGGGGCATTCCATATTCTAATGCTCGAATAAAGTCAGCATCATACCGCATCGCTTCTGGATCACCTGAAGCATGCGCTTGAGCCTGCGCTTTAAAACGTTCAGCCTGATCAAATGGGTCATTTAATTCATTAAAACCGTTACCTATCTCCATACCAGCAATAAACAATTCAAAGCGTGCAGCTAAAGCAGCATCATTTGCATCCCGTTTTGCCAGTGGCGATATCTCAATAGGAAAATCAATAATAAAAACTGGGTCAACAATTTTATTTTCAGCACATGCTTCAAATAGCGCAAAAACTTTTTGATTATAGCTGGAATCCGCATCAACTTCTGCTTCAAGCTGTTCACAAGTTGCATCAATCCGTTCTGGCGATAAATCCTCTTCTTTTAAACCACCAAACTCAACAACAGCCTGCCGTGGACTCATGCGACGAATATTATCAAAATTGATAACGTGTGGCCCATACGGGACCTGTAAAGAACCGGTTGTTTGTAATGCCAACTCGCGCAAAAGGTTCGTCACAAAATCCATAATAAAATTATAATCTTTGTGCGCAGTATAACATTCTAACATCGTAAATTCAGGATTATGCCGCGTAGAAACACCTTCGTTGCGAAAGTTTCGATTAAGTTCAAACACCCGCTCAAATCCACCTACAACAAGGCGTTTAAGATACAGCTCAGGGGCAATACGTAAAAAGAAATCCGTATCAAGCGCGTTATGGTGAGTAACAAAAGGACGCGCAGAAGCACCGCCAGGAATTGGATGTAAAATCGGCGTTTCAACTTCCAAATACCCATGTTGCTCAAAATAAGCCCGAACAAACGAAACAATTCGTGAACGCTGATAGAAGCGATCACGCGCCAGAGGATCAGTAATCAAATCAAGGTACCGCTGACGATGCTTAATTTCGTGATCAGCAATCCCATGAAATTTATCAGGCAGTGGCAGAATGGATTTGCTTTCTAGTACCCAATCCGTTACTCGAATCGTTTTTTCACCTGTCTTGGTAACAAAAAGCGTTCCAGCAACCCAGATAATATCTCCCAGATCGATAAACTCAACAAAGCGTTTAAACTGGAGCTCACCGACTATATCCGACTTGATATACAACTGCAAACGGCCCGCGCCATCTTGGATATGAACAAAAACAGACTTGCCATGCTCGCGTTTTGTCATCACCCGGCCAGCAAGCTGGTAACTAATATCTTCCGATCCCTCGGCATGCACGTATGCGCATGTTGCTGAAATTTCCCGCGCCTCTGGCCACGGCTCAATTCCTTGTTCACGCAAGCGTTCAACCTTTGCAGTTCTAACTGCGCGTTCTCCCTGCCCTAAAATTTCATCCATCAGATATCCTTGCGGAAAGATGCTTGTTGATACTGTTTCTCTACAACATTCCAGTCTACCAAATTCCACCAGGCTGTCAGAAATTCTGGGCGCCGATTTTCAAACCTCAGATAATAGGCATGTTCCCAAAGATCGACTACCAATAACGGTGCAAAGCCAAACCGCTGCGGCACATCATGATTAGGTGTCGAATAAACACGCAAGTTACCATGCATATCTAGCGCCAGCCAAGTCCAACCGGAACCAAAAAACTTGGCCGCTTCCTGCAAAAACAACTCTTTAAAATTTTCAAAAGAACTAAAATCTTTTGTTATAACTGCTTCAAAGGACTTGGATACCTGCGCTCCCCCCGGACACATACCATTCCAAAAAAACGTGTGCGCCCAATGGCCACCCGCATTGTTGCGAACCACTTGCTGTATTGCAAGCGGCAACTGTTCCCAGAACAAGACAAGGCTATCCAGCGAATTTGACTGCCACTCAGGAAAATCTGCAAGTGCTGCATTAAGCTTATCAACGTACCCTTGGTGATGCTTGGTATAGTGCACTTCAACCATATGTGCATCAAAGCAGGGAGTTAACGCGTCGAAACTGTAGTGCAATTCGGGTAATTTAAACGCCATATTCGTAACCTTTCCCAGAAATTTTAAAACATTTTAAAAAAATATTGACTTATATGAAATTTTTCACTATAATAATATCAACATTATAAGACAACCTCCACATGGGCATGTGTTGGCGTACCCGATACTTGAAAAAGTATAACAAAGCGTTGATGCGTGCCCTACCTTTTTACCTTTAAAAAACAAGCATTCTTTCGCCGGAACGACTCAAGCCGAGGTGTTCTCGTGCACTTTTTTCTACTAAAAACGGGTCGTGCTCCCATTGAGCAAGTAGACCTTCTAATTCGCTTTTTTTTGCCATAGCATCAGCAAGACGCTTTTCTAGAATTTCAAGCTCTTTTATTTCGATCAAAGTTTTTTGAGCTCCCCGAGAAGAAGCGAACCACCATCCTGCAAAAGCAACAATCTGCAAACCAATCAACAAAAAGCCTATGCTATGCTTCATTGACTCAACTTCCGTAAATGTGCCGCGCACGCACGAACATCGTCAAGAGAAGTATACATATACCAACTTGCACGCACTGTTTGAGGTATATTCAACGCTTCATGTAACGGTTGCGCACAATGATACCCAGACCGAACACAAATTTGATATTGCGCCAAATAAGCAGCAACATCATGGGCATGAAAATTGTTTATATAAAATGAAACAAGGTGCCCCTGAGAGGCCAATAGATCTTTGTTGCCCACGATAACAAGTTCCGGAAGACCTGCTAATTCTTCGATAAACACACGACAAAGAGCTGCCTCATGCGCTCTCAGCGCTTCAAAATCAAGCCTTTGCAAAAACGAAAGTGTCTCACCAAAGCCAATCACCTGTGCAATTGGCGGTGTTCCCGCCTCCCACATAGCAGGCAAACATGTCGGTGACCATCGATCTGTATGCACTTCATGCACCATGGACCCGCCAAGTACCCACGGATGGCATTCGCTGTGTCGCTTCTTAGAAACATACAAAACGCCAAGACCCGTAGGCCCACACATCTTGTGCGCAGAACAAACTAAAAAATCTATGCCCATTGCCGCCACTTGAAGCCTACGGCGCGGCGCTACCTGTGCAGCATCAACAAAAACTGCAGCTCCCACCGAACGCGCCTTTTGAACAATAAACTCAAGAGGCGTCGCAACACCAACTACATTGGAACCTGCAGAACACACTACAAGCCGCGTCTTAGAAGTGATAGCCGCTTCAGCAATCTCAAGTAATAACTGTCCTTCAGTATCAAGGGGCATGAAACGCACCAATGCTCCACAAGCTCGTGCAACCTCCACCATAGGGAGAAAAGTAGAATGATGTTCTAAGGCAGAAATGACTATCTCATCGCCAGGGCGTAAAACATGTTGCAACCAACCAAATGCGACCGCATTACAGCCCGCTGTAGCCCCGCTGGTAAAAACAATTTCAGAACTTTCACGCGCGCCAAAAAATTCTGCCGCCTGGGTACGAACATATTCGTAATTCTGCGTTGCCTGTTCAGCAAGCTGGTAAAAGGAACGATGCACCGAGGCGTTTTCAAATGAATAAAAAGAAGCAAGACGGTCAACAACAGCATATGGTTTTTGGGAAGTTGCTGCACTGTCCAAATATACTAAATCAGGATACCTAGAAAAAATTGGAAATGATTCTTTTATTCCCTTCATACGCTCCCCACCCAATGAACATTATCCGCCTAAAAGCCATCCTACAATAAAAGATAGCAACGCAAAGACAAAGGCCGCAACATGTTCCTTGGCAAAAAGCATAACACTACCAAAGCACCACGAGGCAGAAGGCAATTCTTCAAGGCCAATTAAACTTGCGCAACTTTCAAAATGAAAAGTAACTAATCCCGCATTCTGCATTAGTGCACCAGCTAACGCAAAAGCTAACGCAGAAAAAACTAGATAGCGACCAAAAATTCGCGCCAAAAAACCAATACAAATCCCCATAAAAGCACCTGCGACTGCCTCGGCAACCCAGAATGGGTACTCTTGAAAATACATTTGGATTTTTGTCCAAAAATCAACAATATATTGCATTACATCCTCGTTTATAAACAAAAAAAAGCGGCGAAGCGCGTTAGCTCCGCCGCATGCAAATTAGCTCAGCTAATTACGCTACCATGTCACGCAATGCGCGGCCTGGGCGGAATTTAGCAACTTTTTTCGCAGGAATTTGCATCTTCTTACCAGTTGCTGGATTAACGCCGGTACGAGCTTTACGCTTTTGTACCACAAATGATCCGAAACCGGTTAAGACTACTGAGTTTCCAGTCTTCAACGTTTTTGATACGACATCAATCAACGTTTCCAATGCTTTTTTGCATGTTGACTTAGATAGCTTCGAAGATTTGGCCATCTTATCTAACAATTGCGCCTTGTTCATGAACATCCCTCAAATTTTAAGGCTCAATCACTGCTTCGCCTACTGTTTCCAACACCAGATTAGGTCGAACACAACAAACACTCCCCTGTAACCTATTACAGAAGGTAAAATTGTCAAATGTTTTTTTAGAACGTGGTGCCGAGGGCCGGACTCGAACCGGCACAGCCTTACGGCCGAAGGATTTTAAGTCCTTTGCGTCTACCTATTTCGCCACCTCGGCGGAGAATTTTTCAAAGTTTGGAGGCGGCACCCGGACTCGAACCGGGGATCAGGGTTTTGCAGACCCATGCCTTACCACTTGGCTATGCCGCCTTTATCTTGAAGGGACTAACGCCCTACTCAGAGATAGTAGCCTTTTTAATCAGGTTTTGCAACTCCAAAGCAGTGATAATTGCAAAGTTTTCCCCGGCTACTTCCTGCTCTTCAGGCGCTTCAATAACAATAGAAAGGTATTCCTGCTGTGCTGGACCAGTAATTAGATCACGATCTGTTTCGTTAAATAGCTGGTACCATTCGGCCATACCACCTTCATAGGCGTAAACACGCTCAAAGCCCAAGGCTCCCAACATGCTTGCAGCTTCACGGCTTGCTGAACAAAAATAATTTGAGCAGTACACAACCACCGGAATAGCTTTATCCCAGCTACGAGCGACTTCTTCAATGTCATCAAACTGAACACATATCGATTCAACGCCCGGACCACTGGCTATATGTGCATCATCAAAAAGCTCCTGATCAAGAACATTCACAATCCGCAGCGCCACCTTCTGCTTAGAATCCTTCGGATGAACCGGCGGACGACAAGACCCATGACGACAGCAAGCACACCCATCACTGCTACCACCACCAAACCATGAGCACCCTGATAAAGCCAAAAGAGCTACGATCAAAGCTACGGAAACTAAATACTTCATACAAACCCCTATCGAACAATATTAAGACAACGGCTCCAGCGAACCTTTGACCAAAAAGAAATTGGATGCTTGATCATATCCAATAGCAGCCAGCCTTCCTGGCTATCAATGGACAAGATCCGGAAAAATATACGTCCATGAATTAATGAGCGCTTCAACGGCATGCCCTTGGCATCCTTACCCCAAGAACGACAATCATGACTGCCTTCACGGTTATCACCCATTACCCAATACTCATCCGCCCCTAAGGTAAAATCAAACTCATCATAGGACTGTGGCGTGCCTGCATACAGAAGACTATCGTAACTGCTTGGCAAAAGATCAGCAGGATCAATCTTATAAAATGGCTGATTGCCGAGTCCCTTGGCCGGGTCAAAAGTACGTCGAGAAATTTCATACGGACCACCTTTTCGATCACGTACGTAAATTAATGGATACGGATTGACATATGGCTCATCCAGTTTTTTACCATTAATATAGATCACTGGCTTACCATCTTCGATCTTTCCTTGAACACGCTCCCCAGGAAGCCCCACAACCCGCTTAGTCCAGTTATCTGGCCCCCAAACATATTGCTGAAACAAAAATTTAAGCGGATTAGACGAGTACTCAAAATTCGGATTATCAAACGCAATAATCTCTCCGCGTTGAAATTCTCTAAAAAACGGCGTCAACTTATCTGCAACAAAGCGTTCGCCCACCAACATCGTAGGCTCCATAGAACCTGTTGGCACCAGGTATAACCCAACCAAGAAAGTCCGTATAGCAAAAACAAATAGCAGTATTACTGTAATCTGGACCAAAAAATTTTGCCGATCCATCCACGCATTTATACGTCGAAACATTTTTCCCCGCTTCTCTTGAGTTATTCAACAAACCAAAACATTACCGTAACATCTTACTTTAAGAAATAAAAAGGATTACAAGACTTACCCCGGTCCCGCACCTCGAAATGTAAGTGCGAACCATCACCACCCGTTTTACGAACGTATCCGGTCGCCCCCACACATCCCAACTTTGACCCCTCATTGACTCGATCACCAACTCGCACAAAAATGCGGTCCATATGCGCGTATCGCGTAGTAAACCGTTCGTCATGGCGTATCACAACCGTCTTACCATATCCTTTCGACCATCCCGCTTCAATGACCGATCCGCGGCCAGCAGCCTTGATCGGCGTGCCACGATTAGCCGCCATATCTATTCCATGGTGAAATCCCCATTTTCCGTTAGCCTTTTTACGTGGCCCGAAAGGAGAACTCAACCAAAATGATCCATGAGGTATCGGTAAAGAAAATCGTGGATCCCACTGCTCTTTTTTCCGGCGGGTCGCCGGCAAGCGAGAAGCAGGTCCTACGCTCTTAGTTTTTGCTACGGCAGGCTTCTTTTGCACGCCTTTTTTCTTGGCAGCACGCGTACGCCGAATATATGAGGGAAAGTCTTCTATCTCCTGTTCCTGATACAATGCGTCAACCTGAGCACGCAGCCCTGCTTTTTCTGCAAAGTCCAATGCTAAGTCACGCAATCGTTCTGGTGAGCGCTCAACCGGATCAATAAGATCAAACTGAATTTCCCCGTGCCCCGTCAAATCAAGCAAGTACGCAGGCATGATATTAGACATGTCTTCATTTGCCATTTCTGGACAAACCAACACCGTAAATGTTCCGAATGCAAATGCTAAAAGTGAAAAAATGATTAATAGCCGCAATGGATAACGGGCAAAAGTCGAAAAAAACAACACCTTCCCCTTATCCCCAGCAAACAAGAAGATTATCAAGACCAGCTATACATATCTTAGAGCACACTAGGACACCATATACAACTATAAAAACAGGCTTTATAACTTTTCAACGCTACCACACCTTACCAACACAGAAGGATTTTGACTAGTGTACACCAGGGTTTGAGCGCACAACCGTTACAAACCATTGCTCAAGCGTAGCAACAAATTCTGCATCAGACTCCTTTGAATCAAGCACAAAATCAGGCCCCACAGTAACAACAAGCGGATGCCAAGTTACGCTCCACGAAGTCGGCGCATATACGCGACCATTACCATCCATGAAAATCGGCACCACCGGACGCCCCAAAGAACGGGCAGCCACAGCAAAACCCCGCATAAACGAATGTACCGTTCCATCATTAAAACGGCCGCCCTCGGGAAACAACGCTAAATGCAAACCATATCTCTCAGCATGGCGCAGCCCACGCATGAAGCCTCGCGCTGCCTCCGCCGGACGCCCCGGATTAACAGCAAAAAGAAGATTGCGCACTAAAAAGCCAAAAATAGGCATATGCGCATAATACGCTAACGCATACCAAATATGCGGCTCTCCATTAAACAATGCACCAACAATAAATATATCAAGCAATGATTCATGGTTGGCGATAATAATCTTCGGCCCATTACCAACAAACCTTTCCCGCCCTACAATTTCGACGGGCACTAAAAAAGCTGCTAATACACTCTTATAAAAAAGGTCTAAAAGCCAAAAAACAAAACTTCGGCGGACATACCATCTTCGCGGTGCAAAAACTAAGACGACTAAAAGCGGCACACCAACAACCACGAGAACGGCGCCCACGTTAACATACACCAACAGCGAAAACAAAAACGTACGAACCTTCATACAAATCCCCCCAGTTAAAATTCGCCCTCCCTAGATTAGCAAGCAAGTACGAGCCTGAGCTATAAAGTTTTCTCAAGAAAAAAACGGCAGGACCCTGTATAGAGTTCTGCCGTGGTAAAATTTGAAAAAGCGAATAAGTTTAACGCTTTACGAACTGGAAGCGACGACGAGCACCACGTTGACCGTATTTTTTACGCTCTTTAACGCGGGCATCGACTGTTAGCAAGCCGTGCGAACGCAATTCAGACCTTAATGCTTCGTCTATTTGAAGCAATGCACGAGATATGCCAAGCTTAACTGCATCTGCTTGGCCACGCAATCCACCACCAACGACAATTATCTCGGCATCATAATCTTTTGCCTGAGGAATAACCTCGAATGGAGTTTTTACTGCCAACTGAGCAAGATCTACATCAAAATATTGAGTGAACGGGCGGTTGTTAACCACGATTTCGCCATTGCCGCGACGAAGATAGACACGAGCGACAGCGGCCTTGCGACGTCCAACACCATGCGCAACTGGCACGCGTGAAACAGGAGTAGCAACCTTTGCTTTCTTTGGTGAAGTCATAACGTTTCGAATTCCTACAAACAGTTAAGAAGACTAACAAGTAATTCTCTTGGAGCCGATGAGCGGACTTGAACCGCCGACCTATTGATTACGAATCAATTGCTCTACCAACTGAGCTACATCGGCACGACACACCCCAAAAGTATACCAGTTTCATTCAAGAGTACAACTCCCAACCACGGCGCTGATAAAGAATTTTCCACCCAAAAACTATCGAACGCCCGCAAAAAAATTCTGCAGCAAGGCCTCCGAATCATCTTTAAGAACCCCGCGCGTTACATTTTTTAAAAAACCACCATACAAATGCTCAGGCTCTATTATTGTATGAGTATAGCCGTACAATGGTGAATCGCTGCCATAGACCAATCGTGAAACTCTGCTCAAAAGCAACGCCCCCATACACATAATACAAGGCTCAAGCGTCACATACAGCGTACATCCATCAAGCCGCCAGTCTTGCTTGCCTATACCTGCCGCACGCAGCGCTACCAATTCTGCATGAAAATCTTGTGAAGCATGCTGTTCGACCTGATTGTATCCAACCCCAATAATTTCCCCATAGGGGGCAACAACAACAGCGCCGATGGGCACATCTCCGAACCGAATTGCTTCGCGCGCCAACAACAGAGCTTCATACATATATTGTGTATCGTATTCGAACATAAGAACCTGCCTCCCAACAAAAAATCTTCCCATCCAAAATCGTACCTGACTTTGCAAAAAATGCAGCATTGTATAGACTGAAAGCTGGGATCTTTATCTGTATTATGGCCCGTTGTTGTGCATCTATCTAGGACGTAATAACCCAAAAAACTAGGCTGCAACAACCTACGCCGTGCCACCTTTTAGAAAGGCGTTCGTATGTCATCTCAATCTTCTGATAGCACGAATCCAAAATCAACATACTCTGCCCAATCTATCCGTGTAATGGAAGGATTGGAGGCGGTGCGAAAACGCCCCGGTATGTATATTGGAACAACTGGCCCTGCGGGTCTTCATCACTTGGTATACGAAGTCGTCGACAATTCTGTTGATGAAGCCTTAGGCGGTCACTGTGACACAGTACTAATAACCTTGCACGAAGATGGCTCTTGCTCTGTACATGACAATGGACGAGGCATCCCAACAGAAATGCACACCGAAGGTGTTTCTGCTGCTGAAGTTGTTTTGACTAAACTTCACGCTGGAGGAAAATTTGATAAAGAATCGTACCGGTTTTCTGGTGGATTACACGGAGTCGGTGTTTCGGTTGTTAATGCACTCTCCTCGTTGCTCAAGATAACAATCTATCGCAATGGGCGCATCCATACACAAGAATATCGCCAAGGCAAGCCTGTTTCACGTCTTGAAGACGTCGGCCCTACTGAAAAACGGGGAACCATTGTACGGTTTCTTCCTGACCCAGAAATCTTTAAAGAAACCGTAGTATTCTCTTTCGACAAACTCGCCAGCCGCTTTCGTGAGCTTGCATTTTTAAATAAAGGTCTACGAATAACCATTGTCGATGAGCGTAGTAACGATGAAGCCAGCTTTCTTTTTGAGGGTGGTATTATTTCCTTTGTGGAGCACGTAAACAAAAAGAAAACACCGCTCACTCCTGAAATTATCTATTCAAAAGAAGAAGGAAGCGATTACGAATTTGAATGTGCGCTGCAATACAATAGCGGATATGATGAACAGCTTTTTTCCTTTGTAAACAATATAAACACAGCAGATGGCGGAACCCATGTAGCCGGATTTAAGGCGGCTTTAACCAAAGCGTGCAATAAACGTGCTCTCGAGATGAATCTCCTCAAAAAAGAGACATCGTTTTCAAGCGAAGACGTACGTGAAGGGCTGGTATGCGTGCTCAGCATCAAAATTCCTGAACCGCAATTTGAAGGCCAAACCAAAGGAAAACTTGGTAATAGCGAAGTCAAAGGACAAATCAGTTCCTGGGCATTTGCATTTCTCGATAAATACTTTGAAGAGAATCCGGTCGTTGCAAAAAAAATCCTGCAAAAAGCGGTTAACACTATGCAAGCTCGCGACGCCGCGCGCAAAGCACGTGATTTAACAAGACGCAAAAATGTCCTTGAATCAACCGTTCTTCCCGGCAAGCTTGCTGACTGCTCATTTGAAGATCCTGCTCAATGCGAACTTTTCATTGTCGAGGGGGACTCTGCTGGTGGTTCTGCAAAAAGCGCCCGCGATCGTTTCTCTCAAGCAATTCTGCCATTAAAAGGCAAAATTCTTAATGTTGAAAAAGCCCGGCTTGACCGCGCCTTGGCAAACGAAGAAATTAAAGCATTGATCGCAGCTGTTGGTGGTGGCATTAACGAAGAAACATTCGATGCAAACAAAATCCGTTATCACAAAATTATTTTGATGACTGATGCTGACGTCGATGGCGCACATATTAGAACACTTCTCCTGACCTTCTTCTTCCGCTATATGCGTCCCGTTATTGAGCATGGGTACTTGTATATTGCCCAGCCACCCCTCTACAAAGTAAAAATCGGCCGCAAGGAACAATATCTCAAAGACGAGCGCTCTTTAAGCGCATTCCTTATTGATTGGGCACAAGAAAACACCCAAATAACCATCAACGGTACGACACTCTCTAATCAAGACTGGACTAACCTTCTTTCGCATATTTTATCATATGAAGCACATATTGATGCCACAGCGCGAATTTTTCACCTGAGCGATAGTGAAACAGATATGTTTATTGATGCCGTCGTTGAATCTAAATGGCTCGAAAATAACAACGATACAGCATTTGTCTCATCTCTTCGGTTGCACCTTCCTCATTGCACGAGCGAAATCATACGAGCAGAAGATGCTGAAGCTGTATTAGTCATTGAAGCGATTGATGGCGCGTGGATCGTCCGCATTCCGCTCAAAACACTCAACAGAACAGAAATCGCAGAGCTCATTACCATCAAAAAGCAAATTGCGCCACTCAATAACACGTGGACCCTTACCATAACGGGAACCGAAAAAACTTCTGCCGGTTCAGCGCCACGCCATCTTATTACCTCCATACAAGAGCTCAGCAAACCATCAATGAACTTGCAACGATACAAAGGACTTGGTGAGATGGACGCAGAACAACTCTGGGAAACAGCCATGGACCCTGAAAAACGCTCATTACTACAAGTTTCAGTTGATGATGCAATCAAAGCAGATCAATGGTTTAGCACGCTGATGGGTGACGATGTACAAGGAAGAAAAACCTTTATTGAAGAGCGAGGCAAGTTTGCCAAAAACATCGATGCCTAAACCAACTTCTTTGATAAACCGCATCAAAAATTTTTGCAACGCTCATACCCTTATCAAACCAGGCGACCGCATTGTCATTGGATTATCAGGAGGACCCGATTCGGTCCTCCTGACGCATATCCTGGCTCAACTACGCTCTGAATATCAGGTAACTATTTTTGCTGCCCACTTGGACCACGGATGGCGAGCCGAAAGCGCCGATGATGCCACCTATTGCTTACAACTTTGTAAAACTCTTTCAATTCCCCTAGAAATTGAACATGCTCGAAATATCAAGCTCAACAAAACAACCAACGGCTCAAAAGAAGATCTTGGACGCCAACTGCGACGTACCTTTTTTACAGGTGTCCAAAAAAAACACAAAGCTAACAAAATAGCTTTGGCTCACCATGCCGACGACCAGATTGAGACGTTCTTGATCCGCTTAATCCGAGGCGCCACAGTATCCGGACTTGCGGCTATGCGCCCACAGTATGGACCATACATCCGTCCCCTGCTCGAAATTCCTAAAAAAGAGATCGAAGATTGGCTACATCAAGAACAAATAAATTACTGCGTTGATCCCACAAATAAATCGGATGATTACCTACGCAACCGTATTCGCAACACGCTTATCTCCTAAAAGCTATTTATCAACTACAAGAAGCTGATGATTTACTTGAAACAGTAACACAATCAACCTACCGCCAACTGGCTTCTCCTAATAACAACCTTGGTTACTTAAAACTTTTAGCACTACCTAGCCGCTATTTACAACGGCGGATTGTACTTACCTGGCTTATTGCCAACCAGCTACCCTTCCAACCATCAAAGAAGCTTTTAGAAGAAATCTTACGCTTTTTAAGCGCCACAAAAAGCAACCACCACGCCCTCTTTCCTGGTTGGTCTATCGTAAAAGCTCATGGCTATGCTAAGCTAGTTCCCGCTCAGGAGTAAGCTAAAGAGAAGAGGGAGTAATCTTATGGCATTCGCCCCATACGTGCACCCGTATACCGAACAAGACAAACAAACACAAGCGCTCATACGCGCAACGCTCCTTTCGCTCTTCTGCTACTCACTGTTTCTCTTACTGCTTGGCATAAAACTTTTTGATCCAACACAAAAGCTAAACTTAAACCAGATTTTACCCAGCCAAAAGCCTGCGCCCGTCAAATTATTTCAAGAGCCACCCAAAACACCTCCAGAACAGCTGCCCCAAAAAGCTGCTGTACCTTTACCAAAACAAGCGATTCACCAAAAGCCAGTACAACAATCACAAGCGTCTCAAGAAACACTACAACCCGTACCAACACCCCCTACAGCGCCTACCCCAACAACCGTTGAGCACCTTACTGCCCAAAAAGAGCTACCAAAACGCCACGAAAGTTTTCTTAAACAATTCAAATCACCAATGCGCGCACAAGAAGAAGTACAAAATCAGGCTACACCTCCCAAGCCACGCCAAAAGCATGCAGCGTGGAAAAGACTAACTCTCAAAACATCAATAGCGGAAAACCCAACCTCTTCAGCACGTTCAGATGGCGGCACAAAAGCGGCAGAAATTTCCCAACAATTTTCTGAATTCATCGAAGAAAAGCAACAAAAAATGATTTTCAACTCGGGCCAAACACAAGAAGGTTATTTTTGGGGGCAAAATGCAGAGGAGAACGCCCGACGCGCCGAAGCTCTAACCTTTTTTGAGCGCTTTCTGTTCTCATTCTGTGAACTTTCATATCAAAATCAACTCTCGCTCAAAGGCATCGTTACCCGGTCTCATCATATCGGCGTACAAGTAACCATTACCAAAGACCGAAAAGTGGGACAGGTGCGACTTGTTTCTCCGTCGCCAATACCGCAGCTTAACGATCACATTTTACATCTTCTCAGTCTTATAACCCCACCCGCATTGCCCGCTCATCATCAACACGATGAAATCATTGTTCCTCTAAACATTCAAATCTCCATGGATGCTACCCTAACCTCGCTCTACTTTATTCCTATAGAGCAATAGATCGCATTAGGCGACCTAATCAAACGTATTTTTTATCACGCAACTTTGTGTTACACTAACAGAATGTGAGTCTGTCTTACTCAAAAAATAATAGAAAGCGCAGGAAAAAACATTATGGAAAAAAGAGATTATTACGAGGTTTTAGGGGTAGCAAAAAATTCAACCCAAGCGGAAATCAAAAGCGCCTATCGTAAACTCGCCATGAAATATCATCCGGACCGCAATCCCGACAATAAAGAAGCCGAGGAAAAATTTAAAGAAGCTGCCGAAGCATACGAAGTCCTTTCGGACGAAACAAAACGTAAACAATATGACCAGTATGGACATGCTGCGAGCAATATGGGTGGTGGTAATGGCTTTGAAGGTTTCCAAAACATGGATGATATTTTTTCCCATTTTGGAGACATTTTTGGCGATATTTTTGGTGGCGGCCGGCAACAAAGTCGTCGCAAGCCTCAGCCAGTCGCTAAACGGGGGCATGACCTTGTTAAAGAACTTTCAATATCCCTAGAAGAAGCATTTTCTGGCACCAAAAAAGATCTCACCTATTACCACTTTGTCTCATGTTCCGCCTGCCATGGAAAAGGGACTACTGAAGAAAAGAACATTGAAGTCTGCCCAAAATGCCGAGGCACTGGAGAAATGCATTATCGCCAAGGCATATTTGTCTATTCACAAAGCTGTAGTGATTGCTCAGGACAAGGGTTTATTATCAAAAATCCTTGCTCAACATGCAAAGGCCAATCCCGCGTTCAAAAATATGACACCCTATCCATTTCTATTCCCAAAGGTATTTTTGATGGTGCCGAGCTTCGAGTAACCGAAAAAGGCGATGCCGGCATTTATGGGGGCAAATCTGGTGATTTAATTATTGCGATACACGTCATGCCGCACAAGCAGTTTAAACGTCATGAAGATACTATTGAATGCACCGTCACCGTTACCTATCCGCAACTCGTTTTTGGCGCTCAAATCGAAATAACCAATATTGATGGCACACAAGAAGCGCTTAAGATTCCTAAAGGTTGCCCCGTTGGTGAACGCCTAACAATCAAAGGCAAAGGGTTCCATAAAATACGCGGCAAAGGGCGCGGTGACCTGATCGCAACCATTACCTGCAATATTCCCAAAAAGCTCTCCCAAGAAGCTGAAGCAACATTACGCAACTATGCAGAGCAAATTGGAGCCGAGGTCGAAGACACATCCTCAGGAACAATTGCCGGGTTTTTCAAGCGATTTTTGGGGTAATAAAACAAGGCAAACTAGACAATAAGTCAAAAACCGCTAGACTATTTTTACAATACAAAATAAAAAATTCCTCATGGGGACTAAACCTCATGGGGACTAAACCTCATGGGGACTAA
>Ga0075568_103_pt1 | contig 40237 bp, 34 predicted proteins | sample RifGroF2_FD_68154 | JGI IMG/M metagenome (GOLD analysis project Ga0075568, IMG submission 68154) | candidate division TM6 bacterium GW2011_GWF2_43_17 | reverse complement strand
TGTTTTCAAACATTTTGGGCCATTGATCAAGGTTCAATAGAGATATTTTCTGGGGTATATGACGAATATGCACGGCAATCCTATGCGAAAAAAATTGCTCTTGAGCGAGAATTGTTGCTTCTCGCTCAAGAAAGGCACGATTTACACGAAAAACGTATGCGCGAGCAGGAGCGAACCGCTAAAAGCCGCGCGAAGGGAAAGAGTAATGTTTTAAACAAAAAATGGATGAAATCGATTGGTGATTTGAAAGGAATGAAGGCAGAAAAGGCTCAAGGGAAAAAATTAAGTTCGATCGACCACAAAAAAGGTGATTTGTTAGGTCGCTTGAGCGAATTGCGTTTGCCGGAAAGTATAAAACCAAAGTTTGTTATTGCAAGCCGTGAAAGTCGTGAGCAGGTAGTTCTTCAGATTGCACATGGTGCCGTTGGGTACGATTTTCATGAGCCTGTTCTTCGTGATATTAACCTTTCGGTTCTTGGCAACCAAAAAGTGGCTATTACTGGAAACAATGGAAGTGGAAAGACTACACTAGTGAAGGCCGTTTTAGGGTTTGACGAGGTCTATAGAACCGGTGAATGGTTTGTTTCGAAAAATGAAGAGATCGGATATCTTGACCAGCACTATGAGAGCATTGATCCAGAACAATCGGTTTTTAATGTTATTGCTTCTGTGGCGCTGCATTGGAATACTGTAGAAATTCGTTCGTACTTGAATGATTTTCTTTTTCGAAAAAACGAGGAAGTCTTTATGCTGGTTAAGGATTTGTCCGGAGGCGAAAAAGCTCGGCTTTCACTTGCAAAGGTAGGAGCGAAACCGCCGAAGCTTTTAATCTTGGATGAGGTTACCAATAATTTGGATCTCGTGACACGAGAACACGTAATTCAAGTTTTGCAGGCATATCCGGGTGCCTTGCTGTTGATTTCTCATGATGAGGATTTTTTATTGAGGGTTGGGGTAGATTTCGTTTACAGTTTATCTATTTAGAGCCCACCTTATGGTTTATTTAGCGCATATGCCAGCTAAGGTATTTGATAAAGCGCTCTCTTGCCTGAAGATTGCCAAGAAATTGACGCTAAATTGCAAAATTCTTTTATTATACGTGCATGGCGAACTTCGGTTGAGGCTATGTTATTTTTGCATGTTAGACTCCCAGAATTTCTTTTTTATGGACATCCTTCTTTGGATGCAAGGATTAAAGTGATGCGCGATGCTTTTGCAGCAGAGCAAGAAAATCCTATGTATTCTGTAAAAATGAGCTGGAATGGTGCGGATAATCTAGGTTGTTCGACAGGCGGAGGTTCTTCCTGTTATAGGGAACCACGCGAAATGCTCAAGAGAGTGGATGAGAACGTGAACTAGAAATAGCGGTACGGCTTTTATCTGCTTAAGAATGCCATAGATTCATTCGCTTGTTTGTTTTGATAAAGCAAAAAAAGTTCCTCTATACGCTTTAAAGTGTATAGAGGAACTTTTTTTAATTGTTCGTTAAAACTGCTGAAGGAATTCTATCTTGGCATTGTGCAGGTGACGGATGTCATCGATGCCGTATTTAAGCATGATGAGGCGGGTTAGGCCAAAACCAAAGGCAAATCCGCTCCATTCTTGAGGATTTATTCCGCCAGCTTTGAGTACGTTAGGATGCACCAGTCCTGCGCCGCAAATCTCGATCCAGCGGCTTTTTTTGCATGTTGGACAACCCGAGGTACAGAAGGGGCAAGTTAGATCAATCTCAACGCCTGGTTCGACAAAAGGAAAGTAACTTGGGCGTACGCGAATCTGAAGGTTGTCATTTTTAAAGAGCTTTTGGAGTAGGAGCTTTGTTGTGGCAAAGAGATTAGCGAGTGAATTTTTTTTATCAATCACGAGCCCTTCGCATTGTAAGAATGTGTAGTCATGACTGGCATCAGTTGCTTCACAACGATATACGCGTCCGATTGCTGCTATAGAGAGCGGTGGACGTTGTTTTTGCATTGCCCGGATTTGTACGCTTGAGGTGTGAGTACGCAAAAGATGGTGTGGCTGGGGAAGCCAGAAGGTGTCTTGCATATCACGGGCGGGATGCGTTGGTGGAATGTTTAGTGCATCAAAGTTGTAAAATTCAGTTTCTAGTTCTGGGCCCTCGACAAGTGCGAAGCCCATCGAAGTAAGTACATCTTCAAGCTCATAAATTGCATGGGTTTCTGGGTGTAGCGATCCAATGGGAGCGGCACGGTAAGCCGTGACATCAAGCGGTATTGAACATGAAGCATTGTCGCAACCGCAGGATGGACTGCCCTGTTGTTTTTTTTCAGCTATCCGTGCTCTGATTTCCTCACGAAATTGGTTGAATGGGCTACCAAATTGTTTTTTGTCAGTGCCAGAAAGCGTTTTGAATTCGTTTATTAGTTGTGCTACCAAGCCCTGTTTGCCTAAAATTTGGGATTCAACCTCAGCAAGTTCTTGAGGGGATTTTGCGCTTTCTAGGAGGCTGATAACGGTGATTTGCGTCTTTTTAAGTTTTTCTTCAAAGGCGTGCATGGCTATGTCCATAGAATACAGATACTGATATGCGATAGCGTATCATATTTACTTTGCTTCTTAAACAGGTTGCGGTTGACATCATTGCCAATGTTTGTCACACTAAGAGCCATACGTGGAGGTTCTTGAAAAATATGCCGAGGTAGCTCAGTGGTAGAGCAGAAGCCTGAAGAGCTTCGTGTCGGTGGTTCGATTCCATCTCTCGGCACCATTTCTAATCAAATCCAATTTTCTTCCTCACCGTTATCTTTAAGAATAATTCGCGTAGCATAGTTGATGGAGGTTGTTACTATGAATATGTCGTTTTTAAAGCAGTTTCGTCGCTTAGGCGGAGTTGCGTCTCTAGTGTTTTTCCTGGCTATTCCGGGGGATGCCTATTCAGTTCAAAAAGGTTTTTTAGCGCGTGCTCGTGAAAAGGCCCGGGTGGCTGCACTGTATACAGGTGTAGGTGCCGCAGGTTTGTTAGCAGCACCGGTGGTTTATGATTTTGCCAAACGATATCATAAACCAATTTTAAATAGCCTAAAGACTCATTCACTTGATCTTATGAGCTGGAGCAAGGAGCATCCAAAGAAGGCAATTTGGTCGAGTCTTATTCTTTCGGGGGTCATGTATTTTGGGCTGCCATATGTTGGCATGGTTTCCGATCTAGCCGTCGAGCGTGTCGTAGCGCCAGGTGTAGCGCTTTCTATAGCAAAAGGCAAAGCATTGACTGTTTGGGACCAAACATACCGAGAAGGCTATGTAGCGCGCTTGCAGGAACAGAAAGCGTTTGCGGAAAAAGTCTGGAATGAGCTATACCAAATTTATTTGCGTATGCCCCCATCTGAACAAACACGTCTAGCGCAGTATGTTGGAAAAATTCAGCGCAAAATGAATATACCGGCGCAGCTTAAAGCGGTGGGAAATGCTTCTGGCAAGTTGAACGAGTCTGTTGTTTATGGTACTGATGAAACTGTTACCGGAGGCTCGCTTGAACATTTTGCTAAAGCGGCTGGTGTCGCGGAGCAGGGATTTTTGAATAAGTTGGTTAATGGGTATCGCATTCCATTGTGGATGGAGGGTTTTCAGGAGCCTGATCCAAAAGATCCAAGTCAGCTTATTAGTCTTGCACCTGAAAAGGCTTTCATAGCATTTGTAGGGGATGCCGTAATTGGAGACCTGCGTGAGCTTTTTGGTGCATGTACCACTGCAGATAAAGGAAACTTGTCTAATTCCTGGATACAGCAGCTCAATAATATTTTGATTGCGAATCGTTCGAATTCTTCAAAAGCAGATGCAGTCAAAACGACACGGGCAACGGATTTGTTTGTGACATTGCTTGCAAAGACAAAACAGTTCATTATAAACCGTAAGCATAGAATTAATGCGCTGGAATGGGTGACTTTTAAGCCAGCTAAAAAGTAAAGCGTTAAAACCTCTATTTCTCTTTTGTACGGTAAAAAGGCGTATGTGAACTTTCACATACGCCTTTTTTGTTGCTCAAACCAGGCAATTTGGTATTGCGCAGTTATTTATGTACTATTTTAAGACCTTTTTTATCAAGGTAGGCTGCAAATTTTTCTTTTAGCGCTTCTTTTAGTTCTTTATGTGTTTTTATCGCGTCAAGTGTTTTTCCTTCATCAATATACATCCTGACTTTTTCGATCAAGTCTTTGCCGTCTTTGGTTCGCATAAACACGCCTACTACCTTTTTGTCGCCTTCTTCAACAACAAAAGTCTCATAGACCATATCCTTGAGGATTTTGTTTGGCTTGCTCATGGCGCCTTTTCGCTCACGCGTTTGAGCCATTTTCTCTTGTGGGCCTTTGCCCTCAGCTGGCCCTTTTTGTTCGCTAGCTGTCAATCCAGCACATGCGCCTAACAGAACAACCCCCATATAGGTATATAATGTTTTCATAACCTTCTCCTCTTTTGGTTTAACATCCATTATTTTTGACTATACAGCAATGTTTTTCTATTTGTCAATATCTTAAGTCCTTGTTCCATAAGTTTGGGCGTTTTTAGACTGTCTTTTTATTAAAAAAACTTTTGGTCTGGGTTTGATCTGCGCTACAAATCCGCGTTGTTAACCATGGTTTTTCGAGCTTGAGATTAGTTGGTGTTGCAAGCGTTGTCCTCTTTGTTTTCTTGTACTAAGCTTTGGCGAGAGTGCGTCTACAAAAAGGGGTGGGATAATGGCAAAGCGGTTTTTACTGGGCATGGTTATTGGCTTTGAATTTTTTTGTATGTGCATAGGGCAGGGACTTGAATTGCCAGTGACTATTCCGGTACAATCACCTGAGCGGGCTGTAGATCGTATTGATTCAGGAACCAAAATGTTTGCGGCGGCGTCAACCGGTGCATTATTTACCCTTCTTGCTTTGGGGGTTGAACGCGTGAGTGAGGCTGTAGTTGCTAAAGTTAATAAAGTTTTTCCCAAGCCTATCTGTTGCTTTGCACCAGCTGTGGGCCTTTTGAGCTCTTTGGTTTCGACTTCTTGTTTGTTGGTAAAGTATCGCGAGGTTGTTTGGTACGCCAATGCGATCGTCTATTCTGGAAAACGACTTTCTCCGTACATAGCTCACGAAATTCTTGGTGATTTACGTTCGTATGTGCGGTATTTAGAAGCGCTTAAGAATATGCAGGTAGAGATGGAGGTGCTGTTGGCGGAAGTGGTCGACCGCGGCGGCTCATTTATTACTGCGGGTGATTTGGCTAAAAAAATTGGCCAGGTGGTAGAAGAAGGTGAGCTTTACGTTCGTAACGTATGCCGAAGACTTGAAGAATTGGGCTTGTATGAGGAGGAGGGCCTTCAAGTCTTTGTCCATGGAGCTCAAGAGTATGGCCTTGAACCGTCCCTGCGTATTATAGAAGGGTTGCCGCAAAGTTTAGAGCTTGATACTGAAGTTTTTGATCGTCTAGTTGCAGATCTTCTTGCATATTGGCAAGCCTATTTAGAAAGTTTGATGTCTCACATTGAGGATAAAATGACGCTTTGCCAGCGTGTGCTTTTGTTTGAACATCTGCTTTCGGGAACTTTAAAAAAGCCTTTACAGGCGCCTGTTGTCGTTGGATAGCGGGCTCTTTTGCTATTCTATTGAATGGGTAGTAAGCTCGGGCATGAGACAAGGCAGTAAGGATTTTCGCGATAAGGGCATTGCATGAAACAGGCTATGGAGAGCAATTCAAGTATCGCATGGTTTAAGCTTGCTGAGCTGGTAAAACGTGGAGAACGTGAGCGTGCCCTATCGGTGCTTAGGCTTTTGTCGCATTCTATCACGGACAAGGCGTTTGTTGCGTTGCTTGAAGCAGAGTTGTTTTATTTATTGCGCGATGAACGGGCTAAAGAGGCATGTACGCGTGCTATTGGGTTGTACCAAAAAGAAGGTCGATTTGATAAAGTCTTTTTAAGCTATGGCACAATCTTTCATTGGTGGCCAAATGATCTTGGTCTTGTTGCCGAATGTGCCACCCAGTGTCATGGTATCGAAGAAGAATCTGTGTGGCGGACAGGGGCGCGCCTCGTAATTGAGCGGTATAGCGCTGAACATGCATGGGATGCCCTACAGTGCTTTGTTGTGTCTTTTCAAGAAGAGGCCGCGCGGTATATTTGGCTTAAAAAGATTTGTGTTAGCCAGCTTGCGCTGCGATGCGACGAACACGGCCAGCCCCCTTTTGTTTTTGAGTATTGCAAAGAGGTTGCTCATTTTTACCTTTTTGATGCTTCTTTGGAGGAATCACGAAATTTAACCGCGTTTCTTACGTGTCTTGCTTCGAGCTCTCAGGTTCTGTATGAATTTTTGCGCCGTGAGATCGAGAATTAGACTGGCTATTTTGTGCGTGTGTTTTTGCTTCTGCAATGATTTGATAAAGTTCTTGATACGAGTAGTCAGCGCAACCTTTTTTACAGAAAAAAATCCAGTGTCGCTGCGTTTCATTTAAATTAAGAGTTCGGTAGGCAAACCTAATGCGTCGCTTGATTTTATTGCGTTGTACGGCGTTTCCAACGGCTTTTGGGGTTACCACAATACAGCGTGCATCGGCATGCTTACACGCAATAGGGGCGCTTTTGATTTCAAAAAATGGCCGACGAATAATATGGCGTGAAGATCGAATAATGGCAGCGGTTTTGGTTAGCGGCCGCTGCCGTTTTTTTGTGCTTTGGCTCATCGGAGGGCTAGGTTAAACGGCGAGGCGTTTTCTTCCTTTTGCGCGACGGCGACGGATTACGTCTTGGCCTGATTTAGTAGCCATACGAGATAGAAAACCATGTTTCCGGCTGCGTTTTACACGTTTTGGCTTGTATGTTATTGACATTGCTTATTCCTAATTTGTCTGGTTGTGTTTGTCCATTACTTTGTCAGTTTAAAAGAATACCGGTTTTTTTCAAATATTTTTGAACATCCAGTGCGGCTTGGCAGCCTTGCGCAGAAGCGGTCACTGCTTGTCGGTATGCTTGTGTCGTGACATCGCCTGCGCCAAAGATGCCGGGGATATTTGTTTTACTTCCGGATGGGGTTATAATTTGCCCATGTGCCGATTTATTAACTTCTTCGGGAATAAAATTGGTATTAGGGCGAGAGCCAATGGCAATAAAAATTCCATCGACGGGTAATGTTTCCTTTGTATTAGTTTTGGTGTGATGAATTGTTGCTCCTGTAGCCTGAGTTTGGTTGCCTACTATTTCAACAAGTTCAGCTGAAAAGATGAGCTGAAGATTTGAAAGTTGTTTAATCCCGTCTATTAAATACTTTTCAGTTGCGCTTAATTCTGTGCTTCTATGTATAAGAATAAGTTTCTTTGCAAATTTAGAGACGAATAGTATTTGCTCAAGCGCTGAATTTCCCCCTCCGACAACCATTACCGTTTTATCTTTAAAAAATGCGCCATCACAAACGGCACATGAAGAAACGCCTTTTCCCCAGTATGCCTCTTCCCCGGGACACTCAAGCCGGCGGGGGCGAGCCCCAGAAGCAATAATGATTGATTCTGAGAGGATTTCTTTTCCATCGGCTAATGTGATACGAAAGGGACATTGTTTGGTGTTGATGTTGTTAACGAGTCCGGATGCAAATCGGGTGCCGAAGTGTTGGGCTTGTTCACGCATTTTAAAAATTAGGGAAGGCCCAAGGATGCTCTGTTCTCCTGGCCAATTTTCTACTAAAAAAGTGGTCATAAGCTGACCACCGGGAAGAGGGCCTTCGATGACGAGCGGGCTTAGACCCATACGTGCGCAGTAAAGTGCTGCGGTGAGCCCGGCAGGGCCGGATCCAATGATGGTTACGTACTCGCGCGACATATGTATCCCGTGTTATGCAGTTCGTGCCAAAGTGTGCAAGATGTAGTTTAAAGCTTTTTCGCGAAGACAGGCAAGTTTGATCATATTGGCGGGAATGGGCTGCTCCTGGCCGTTAACCTGCGTAAGGGGAAGATGAAAGTTAAGCAGGTCTTTGGTGCGTGGGTGGAGATGGAGGGCCAAGTAGGCCGTAATGTCTTCTGGTTCTGCAGAAACTTTTTCCTGCGATGCAATGTAATCAATAATGGCTGTTTCATACAGTTGTTTTTCAGCAAGTTGGCGTATCTTATCCCGAAAATCTTTTTGTAGACGATAAACTGGGTAGTCAGGTGTGCGTTGCACTTCGCGTAATACATACCGTTCTTGTTGAATTACCAGTTCTCGGGGAATCAATATTTGGATGTGTTTTTGAAGCGTTTTGAAAAGGCTTGTTACCATTTCACGACGCAGCGAAAGATCTTGGCGAAACGAAAACATTTGAACACAAAGATCCTTGAGTTCTTCTTGGTCTTGGCAGAAGAAGAGTCGAGCTAAGTGTTCTTTGGGGATGTGCGAATTGCTGATATGATCTTTTATGGTTACGAGGTAATGGTATTCTGAGTCCCATTGCTTACTAAGGTATTGTTGGAAAAACACATCGTCAGAAATAAAGCTGTCACCAACCGAGCGTTCAGAAAAAAGTTTGACGGCTTCATAGTCCGGTTCTTCTGTTCCCATACGCAACCAGAGATGGTCATCATAATTAAGGACCTTGGTGTCTTTGTGGGTATCAACAAGTGATAATGAAAAAAGGACCCAATCTCCTGCGCTGATCTGTGGTTTTTTATCAGCTGTTAGTGTAGGAGTGCACTCATTTTCTATGAATGTTTCGACCTGCTTGTCGATATCTTTGTAATTACGACGTTGGGGCGGATGAAAAGAAACTTTTTTCCAGGCGGTTTTTTCTTGTATCTTGGTCTGGCTGAGTGAAAAGGTAAACTCGGCGATTTTGTCTGGTTCTACATAAATGGATTCTATCAGGGGATCACCCACGCAAAGTAGATGCTCTTGACACATCTGGTTACATAAGGTGTTGATGACGCAATGATTAAGTAAAAACTCTTTCATATGTTCAATAATAAATGCACGATACGTTCGTTCAAGATAAGCAATGGGGACCGTGCCTTTTCCAAACCCACGGGCTTGGACTTGGCGTTGATGTAGATCTAAGGCTTGTTTATAAAGAGCGGAAACAACGGGTTGTTGAATTCGAACGCGAGCGCGCTGATGGGGAGCTTCTGGATGGAATTCAATTTGGCACGTAACCACTGACGACTCGTGTTTCATACGTCTCCCCCGTAAAAAAACTTGGTGCAAGAGAAGGGACTCGAACCCCCACCCCTTTCGGGACTGGAACCTAAATCCAGCGCGTCTGCCAATTTCGCCACTCTTGCACAAATCCCCGAGTAACCCGGGTACATGTTCAAAGATAGCACAAGCTTTTTTACTGGGGAAGGGTTTTAGCTTAAAAGTCATGTGAACATATCCTTTGCTTTTATGTGTTTATTTGTCCGGAAGTACTTTTTTCTAAAAAATATTTCTTTCTTGAATTTTATTTTGCTAGTATGGGGGTAGAAATTAAAGAAAAATAGAGAAAATGGGGGATATTATGAAGAAGATTTTTCTTGTGGGGGTAGCTTGTGTGTTGTGCGCGCTGCGTTGCTTGGGAGCGAATTTCGATGAATGCTTGGAAGCGCGACGCGATGCACGTGTACGTGCATTTCTTGATGTAATAGCACATGCGGAAGGTACTTATTTGTATGGTGTGCTTGGGTACTCAGCGCGTTACCCGATGCGCTGGTTTAATGGTTTTGGGCAACATCCAGGATATGTTTCCGTTAAAAAGCGTTCCGGTCAGGTTGCCCGATATTCGGCATCTGGACGCTATATGTTTTTAGTTAAGACCTGGGATTATTTGGAAAAGAAGCTAGGCTTGAGCGATTTTGGGCCATTGAGTCAGGATGTCGGCGCCATTGCGCTTTTGGCACAAAAAGGTGCGTTAAAGGCTTTGCGCGCAGATAATTTTGAGCGGGCAGTTTTATTGGCAAACAAGACATGGGCAACCTTTCCCGGCTCCCCATATGGCCAAACAACAACAACGATGCCTGAGTTAAAGCGCCTGTTTAGTGATCGACTCGTGTATTATCGTGGAGGGGGTGTGCTATGAAGCGAGTATGGGGGGTAATTGCTGTATTCTTTTTTATTTCGACGGCGTCAGCGCGGCTTGAAAAGTATTTTAAATATGCAGGCGTTTATCCTGAGCGCGTGCGTATCCAATCAGAAGGCGGAATTAGTTCTCCGCAGATGCTAACGCGCGAGGGTGTCTTGTATCGTAAGCCCGGGGCGAGAGCAACCGTTCTGGTCTGCCATGGATTTATGTGTAGTGTGGCAGATGTTAAGTTCTTACGTTCATTGTTTGATAAGTATAATGTCATGTTTTTTGATTTTCGTGCTCATGGGGAACATGCAGATAAGCAATGTTGTACCTTCGGACGGGATGAGGCCTATGATGTTAAGGCTGCAGTTGATTTTATTCGTTCAGACCGCGAGCTGTCTGCGTTGCCATTGATTTCATATGCCTTTTCTATGGGAGCAGTCTCTTGTATGAACGCGCAAGCTCGCTTTGGGGGCTTATTCGATTGCGCGGTTTGGGATTGTCCCTTCGAATCCACTGAGGATCTTTTAGCGCGGAGCATTAGTAATTTAGAGTTTTCTTTTATGGGGCAGCAGTTTGCATTGCCTGGGCGCAGGTTTTTGAAAAAATTTGCCTATAATCAGTATGTACAAGAAGTTTTAAAATGGTTGCTTAAGACGGTGGCTAATATTGATGCCGCCCAGATTCCAACGCGGGTTGTGCCGCTGGACAATGTCGCTGCTGCACAAAAGGTTTTTGTGCCCACCTTTTACATTACCTGTAAAAAAGATGCAAAGGCTCCACCAGCAGCTGTTAGGCGCTTATACGAGGCAACAAGTGGTTTTAAGCGGCTTTGGATAACTAATGGTCGTCATCATTTTGATTCGTTCTTCTATGATCCTGATGTCTATGCATATCGGGTAAGCCATTTTATAGAAAAATTTTTAAATAAGCAGTGCAGCGGCGATTCTACTGTGGTGCGGCCGCGGGAAAAGATAGTTGTTGATGGTGATATTTGGGGAGAAGCGTCGATATGAAATATTTATGCCTGAGCCTATGTGTTCTCTGTGCGGCTGCATTGTCTGCCGATGTAGAGACGGTGCATGTGCAAAAAAAATTTAATCGTCTTAAGCGCGAACAGCCCTTGTTGGTGGTTTTTGCTTACGACTTACCCCTTGAAGAACGGCTTAAGGAACCGATGGCTGACAGTGAAAAACTGGTACACACACCTCGCTGGAATGCTGTTCATAATATGTACTTGATCTTCGATGCGTTCTCGCAGCGTCATACATATGTAGATGCGGTTGTTTTTGCTCTTTTAAATTTTGCACGGGGTGACATGAAATTTCTGCGGGATGAATGGGGTATAGAACAGGATGCGCTTTTATTTATTAAAGATGGAAAAGTTTTGGTGACGCAAATTATTGATGCTGCTTCATTTACTCCCCAAGATATGCACCGTTTTTTAGAGCGAGCTAATGTTGCTGATTTTGCTCAATATGAAGATGAGGAACGTGCACTCAAAAAACAACGGGCTCGTGAGCGCCGCCGACTCGAGTCGCGCCCTGTGGTTAGTTTCGGTGTTGGTCTTGGTTATGGGTGTGCATACCCATGGTGTTCAGGCTGTGTATCACCGTGGAGTTGGGGATATGGCGGATGGGGAGGCTATGGAGGCTGGGGGCGGCGCTGTTGTTGGTAGTTCGACTGTTTCAGCAACCTCTCTTGGGAATGAAATAGGGTTGCAGCGATTGTATTTTAGTTGCGACCGTTATGCTTTTTTCAAAAAGGTCTTCTTCTATTTTTTGAAGCGGAAAATTTCTTGTTTTTGAAGAAAGATAGATATGTTGTTCCCCTAGTTTTGCGCATAGTTCTTCTAGGATTAACATCTGTTTGGCGATAGATGCGTCTAAGGTTGAATGTTTTAGAAGTACCTGTTGTGCGCTTGCAAGGAGAAGAATGACCTTTCTGTGTGTTAAAGAAAGAAGAAGGATTGGATCTTGGAGCGCTGGTTGAATTTTTGCGCGTTGTAAAAGGGTTTCTATTTGACTTGCTCTTTGTTGATATATTTTTTTAGCATCCATGTTGATTTTAGAACTGTTGTTGTTTGAAAAGGCTTGGGCTGAAGTTGCGATAAAGAATAGCGTCAAAAAATAAGTGTATTTTAGCATATAGTCCTTTTGCGGATGTAAGTTGCTGTATAAATGGCGTACAAAAACGTTTTGCATGTTTTTGGTTGAGGTAGTGTAGTATAGCAGCGCAGAAACCAATGGGAAAGTAGCTTTTTTGGCGAGTAGTGCTAACAGAGTTATTTAATCTGTGTTGTGTGCAGAGTCATAGTGGCATGGTATAGTGATTCTTCAGTTACTGTATTACGTATATGCGAGGTTGTTCTATGTTAGATATGCAACTTAAAAAACACCCGTTATCTGAAACGCATGAAGGCGCGTATGTGCTTTTTGTTAATTCGGATAGTGGTATAGACAAGGAACAGCGGGTTTTTCTTGAGGGTCTTACGATAGATTTTGATGCCTTAGCTGCGCAAACAAAGTTTACGGCCACGCTAGAAGCGACGTTAGTCTGTCAAGGGCGTCGTGGCGATACGCTTGTTTGGGTTTTGATCGTGGGATTGGGCACGGTGTCCACAAATGCGAGCGAAGTGTTAACATCGCTACGTTTGGCGGCCGCACGCTCAATTCGATATTTTGAAAATACGGTAATCGCTAATTTTGCCTGCGAATTTCCTACTTTTAATGTTCCAGGATTAGATACATTTGCAGTAGCCCAAGAGCTTGCTACAGCATGGATGACAGCGGCATATCAATTTAATACCTATATGACTGACCAAGAGCGCCACTTGAGGGGTTCTTATCAAATAACTTTGATTGCGCGTGAAGCAGAACATGAAGCAATTCAGACTGGTTGGGATCGAGGCGTATGGGAAGGTTTTGCGGTTAATCAAGCACGCTTATGGTGTGATATGCCTCCGTGCGATCTGACACCGACGACTTTGGCAGATCATTTTGCTGAAATTGCGTCCGCGCATGATAATCTTTCGTGTCAGGTGTTTGCCAAAAAAGAACTGGAAGCTCTAGGTATGGGAGGGATCCTTGCAGTAAGTCAGGGTTCAAGCCAAGAGCCGCGGTTAATTGTTGCCGAATACAAGCCTGAGGGAAGTTATACGCAGACCGTTGGTTTAGTTGGAAAAGGCGTCACCTTTGATTCGGGAGGTATTAGTATTAAGCCCTCCCAGAATATGGATGAAATGAAGGATGATATGGCTGGGGCGGCGACAGTGCTTGCTGCGATGCAGGCGATTGCGCACCTTAAGCCACACGTTAGGGTGATTGCAGTTGCGCCATTGACTGAAAATATGCCTGGCGGTTCGGCAACTAAGCCTGGTGACATTATTTATCATTACAATGGTAAAACTTCAGAAATCAAAAATACTGATGCTGAGGGCCGCTTAATTTTGGCTGATGCATTGGCATACATTTGTAAGCAATATGAGCTCGATATCCTTGTTGACTTAGCGACATTGACGGGCGCTTGCGCCTATGCATTAGGGCCGTTTTATGCTGGTTTAATGACGCGGACTTTTGGGTTGCGGGAGCAGCTTGTTGCGGCAGGGGAGATTTCAGGAGATCGTGTTTGGCCGTTGCCGTTTACCGATGAGTACAAAAAGGCGGTTGTTTCGGATGTTGCAGATGTTTGCAATATTGGCAAGGATGGGTATCGTGCGGGGGCAATTACCGCAGGAATGTTTTTAGAACATTTTGTCGATGAAACCGTTGCATGGGCCCATCTTGATATTGCTGGAGTTTCGTTCAAAGTTTTGAATAAGTGTCACCTGCGTTCGACGGGTGCTACGGGTTTTGGCGTGCGTCTTTTGGTCGCAATGCTTATGAACATGCATTAAAGATTTGAAAACAAAAGCGGGGGCAAGAATAAATTCTTGCCCCCGCTTTTTATGCGATTACTTGCTGAAGAATGCGTAGTAGATAATTGCTAGAAGTATAACTGCGCCTACGCCGAGCATAATCATCATGTTTGTTTCCATACCTTCTCCTTTGTTTGTGAGGGGACAACAATTGCCTTCATATGAGCGAATGCCCATTTGTTTCTGATACAAGATCTTTCCATGCGCTATCAAGTTGTTTTATGCTTTCATGCAGGCGTTTTTGTTCAATAGCTTCTAATGGGATGGTGAGTTGTTGTTGTATGCCACGTCTTCCCAGGATTACGGGTTGGCTTAGGGGGGGTATTGTGGGACTTGGCGACCAGGATAGCGGTAGTATTCGTTTTTCGTCGAAAATGATGGCGCTACAGATATCTCCAAGACACGAGGCGATACCGAAAAATGTTGCCTGTTTTTTTTCGATGATTTCGTACACTGTCGTGCGGGTTTTTTCGGCAATTTTTTCTTGTTCTGCTGGGAAAATATCCCATTCTTTAACAGGGATTCCACCGATATTGGCGTGTTTCCATGCAACAATTTGATGATCCCCATGCTCACCAATAACAAAAGCTTGTACTGATTCGGGGGCAACTGATGTTTTATCTGAGATAATCCGTCTTAGGCGTTGCGTATCGAGCCAAGTGCCGGTGCCAAAAATTTGTGGTCGCGGATGATGCGGAAGTTGTGTTTGGGCAACGCGCGTCATAAGGTCAACCGGATTGGTAACGATGATTATAGAACAATGCTTCTGCAGGGGGGGAAACTGCGCGCAGATGGATGCTATAATTTTTTTGTTGTTGCGCGCAAGCTCATTACGTGTTTGACTTGCATCTTTTTGTGCTTGGCCTGCGGCTATAATAATGATGTCTGCTTTGGAAAGATCTTGATAACATCCGCACGAAACGGATGTACATCGGGAGAATGCTAGTGAATCTGACAAGTCTATACTTTCGCCAGTACAGCGTTTTTTGTCAGCATCTAACAAGATGATGTGGGTAGCGAGGTTTTGTAGAATTAACGTGTAGGCGGTTGTTGTTCCAACTCGCCCTGTCCCAATAATTGCGATTGTACTCGCCATTCAGCATTCCTTGTATGCACCGCTGCACAAAGTTTTGAGTATCCTACTACTTTTGCAGCAGAATGCAATGTGTTTTTTATTCGTGTGCATGCTCTTCAAGTGAGGCGTTGATAACGACGCCGAGAAGCAATGCTAATCCAATGAGCGAAGAGCCCCCATAGCTGATAAAAGGTAGTCCAATTCCTTTTGTTGGAGCAAGACCAGAAGATACAAAAATATTGATAATCGTTTGGAATATAACGAGAAAGGTGAATCCAAGGCAGGTCATGGTGCCAAATGTTGTTGTCATAGCGCGTGCGAGTTTGGTTCCAGTAAACAGGAGCGCAATAAAGAGGCAAATGAGAAAAGCTATTCCACAAAAACCTGTTTCTTCGGCAATTACCGAAAAGATAAAGTCGGTATGTTGCATAGGTAGGTAAAAGAACTTTTGTTTTGATTGTGCAATTCCTGTGCCCCACCATTTGCCAGATCCTATGGCTATGAGGGATTGTATGATTTGAAATCCTGCGCCTTGTGGGTCTTTCCATGGGTTGATAAATATTAATACTCGTCTAAATCGGTATGGTTTGGCAACAATGAGCGCAATACCGCCTGCTATGCCTAATCCGGCGAGCATAAGAAGATATTGTATGTTTCCACCTGCAACGAAAAATAGGGCAAGCGCAGTAAAAGAAAGCGTTACTGCCTGGCCAAAATCTGGCTGCTTTAGCAGAGCAAAGCAACAGATTCCCATTAAAAAAAGGATTGGTGCAAGGATTTTGTGGGACTTTACGGGGGTTACTTGTTTGCGCTCTAAATACGAAGCGAGGTACAGGATAAATGATGCTTTAAGTATTTCGCTTGGTTGTAGAGAAAATCCTCCAATCAAAAGCCAGCGCCGCGAACCATTGATGGTGCATCCAATTCCTGGAATAAGTGTGGCATATGTAATGATTAGGCTTGTAACAAACAGTAATGGCGCTGCACGACGGATGATGTCTAGGGGGAGCATGGCAAGCGCATAGACAATGAGCGCAGATAGCAAAATTCCTACTAATTGTTTTTTGACAAAAAAGGCACCATCGCCGTAAAGCTGGGTTGCATAAAATGAGCTGGAAGAGTAGATAAAAACTAATCCAATAATGACAAGTGAAATGATTATGCTGATGAGGGTTATTCGGAGTGAAGAGCGCTGGGTCATCGTGCTCCTTGGTGCAAAGAATGGGGGTGCCTTCAGTAGCCTAGTAAAAAATCGTGCAAAGTAAAGCTGCTCTAGCGCGATAAAACAAGCTGCTTAAAGTAGGCGCCGCGTGCTTGATAACTTTCAAATAGGTCGTAACTTGAACCTCCAGGTGAAAATAGGATGGTTGCTCCAATTTGAGCATGCGATTGGGCATGTGCCAACGCTGCGTCTAGCGTGTCGTGCTGACTTGAAGATATGCCATGCGTTTGGCAGGCAGCCAAAAGAAGGGGCGCTTCATGCCCAAAGCAGGCAACATGCGCAACTCCTGCAAGTAACGGTATTAATTGAGTTCGATCTACTCCCTTACTCAGTCCTCCCAATAATACAATTGTCGATTTTGGTGAATATCGCTGTAGGGCCGCAAGTGTTGCTTGCATGACGGTTGATTTTGAGTCGTTGATATACCGGATACCATTATATTCACCAAGGTCTTCCATGCGGTGTTCGGGAAGTTGTAGGCCCCCTTGGGTAATGCAATCTACTTTGTTAAGACAATGGAGTGCTGCAGCGATTATGACCCAGTTTTGAGGGAAAGAGATTTGAGAAACCTGACAGGCAGGCAGCAGCGTGCGGGATTTGCCGTGTTGGCGTAAAATGATTGAACCATCTGCTTCAGTGCAAATCTGTACCATGGCATCAGGAGTATCAAGTTTAGTTTTGCCGCACAAAACAAGGGTTCCTTTGGTGGGCATTATAAAATCGTATTGCTCAGCAAGCGTTGCAGGTATGATAGCATATTGGCCAGCTTTTTGGTTTCTGATGATATTGAGTTTGGCCTGAATATAGTTTTCGAGCGTTTTATGGCGGTCGAGGTGGTTTTCATAAATATTGGTAATAATGGCGATATCAGGAAAAAATTGCTGTGTATATTCTAATTGAAAGCTTGAGAGCTCAAGCACAAGACAGTTGGCCGGTGATTGTATGCTTTCAATAATACCGTTGCCAATGTTACCCCCGGTGATTGCTATATATTCAGGTTCATCGAGTAGGCGCGCAAGTAGTGTTGTTATCGATGTTTTACCGAGAGAGCCAGTTATAGCGATGGTTGTTTTTTGGTTGAACAGGGCAAAAAGATCGAGCTCAGAGTGCACTTTTCCAGTCTGTAAGAGCGAAGCGTCAACTGCAATACCTGGGCTTGGAATAATTATGTCGCATGCGTTGAAAAATTGGCTGCGTTCATCAGGATCTTTAAAGCATTGATGTGAATATTGAGCGAGTATCGGAGCATGAGAGACAAAAATGTTGGGCTTTTCTAGAATTGCGATCGATTCGGTGCGCGGGGCAAGAAAATTAAGAAGCTTTTGTCCTGAGACGCCAAGGCCCCAGATACCTATTTTTTTTGAGTTCAGGGAACTTCGTGATAGAGTAACCATATAAGGTAATACACCAAGATAGTGATCATATTTTTGGTAAGTATATCGTTTTTTTGAAGGCCATAAAAGTATTCAATATGCGTAACTAAGAGCGTTGGCCCTTAGTCATGTTATTGCAAGGAGTGAGGTATGTCTGACGTTGTGACATCTGCAGAGGTTCCTGAAAAAGATTTTAAAGATACGCTCAATTTGCCGCGTACTGATTTTTCATTGCGTGCCGATGCGAAAATTAATGATCCTATTATGTTGCAACGATGGGAAAAAGAAGATCTTGCGACTCAGGCGATGTCGTGCAATAAAGGGCATGAACTTTTTGTTTTGCACGATGGACCACCATATGCTAATGGGCATATCCATTTGGGCCATGCTTACAATAAAGTGCTCAAAGATATTATTACCAAAGCCTACCGTATGATGGGGTTTCATGTGCCGGTGGTGCCGGGTTGGGATTGCCATGGGTTGCCAATTGAACAAAAGGTTTCGCAGGAATATGCGGGTTTGCAAGGTCCCGCACTCAAACAAGCATGCCGTGAATATGCGCATCGTTGGGTAAATACGCAGCGTGAAGAGTTTAAAAAACTTGGCGTATTAATGGACTGGCAACACCCATATATTACTATGGATCCCTCATATGAAGCTTCTATTTTGCGGGCTTTTGCTTCGTTGGTTCGACAAGGTTTTGTTGAGCGTAAAAATAAAACAATTCCTTGGTGTCCGCATTGTGCAACAGCGCTTGCTACTGCCGAGATCGAATATGCAGAGCGCAAAGACCCTTCAGTTTATATACTATTTCCTGTCCAAGAACGAGATGCAACCTACCTAGTTATCTGGACTACCACGCCGTGGACCATACCACTTAACCAAGCGGTTATGGTTCGCCCAGGAGCGCTATACGTGCGCGTTAAAGCTGGAGAGGCTTCTTATATTCTTGGCAAGGATCGTTATAAGGCTGTCATGGAAGCAGTTGGTATACAGGAATATGTTGTTGAGGAAGAGTTAACTACCCCAATGCTACGTGACTTAGTGGTCCGCCATCCATTGGTAAATCGCTTGGTTCCTGTGATTGAAGATATTAATGTTGGCCTGGATGAGGGAACTGCCTGCGTTCACTGCGCGCCAGGTTGCGGCCCAATTGACTATGAGGTTGGGATTAAAAACGCCCTTCCGATTTACTCGCCTATTACTTCAGACGGACGGTATGATGCTGACATAGACCCATTGGAGTTACAGGGAGTTTCTGTCGCAGATGGTCAGATTTGGGTTCTTAAACGCCTTAAAGAGCTTGGATATTTGCTTGCTTCTGGATCGATTCGGCACAGCTATCCTCACTGCTGGCGCTGCCATAATGCTTTGATTTTTCGGGCAACCCCACAATGGTTTTGCAACTTGCAGCATGATCAGATTAAAGACAAGGCAGTTGCTGCGGTTGAAGACATTGCCTTTTTCCCGGAACAGGGACGTACATTCTTGCGTTCTACCATAGAAAATCGTTGGGAATGGTGTCTTTCTCGTCAGCGTAAATGGGGTGTTCCTATTCCAGCACTTATCCATACGGATAATGTTTCTTACCAGGTACTTCCTGGGTTGATTGATTATGTTGCCGATCAGGTTGCGCAATATGGTGTTGAGTACTGGGATGCGGTTACTTTGGAAGAATTACAGAGGGCTGGTGTTGTGCCGGCAGAGGTTGCACTTGATGACTATCGTAAGGAACAGGATATTCTTGATGTTTGGTTTGATTCGGGCGTAAGCCACTTTGCGGTACTTAATCAACGGCCTGAGTTGCGTGGTGTACCGGCAGATCTCTACCTCGAAGGTATTGACCAGCACCGTGGGTGGTTTCAGAGCTCGCTCCTGACTAGTATGATACTTAATCAAAAAGCGCCGATGCGCCGGATTATGACTCATGGTTTTACTGTTGATGAGCAGGGGCGTAAAATGTCCAAATCGCTTGGCAATGTGGTAACACCTGATGAATTAATTGAACAGGTTGGCACCGATGGACTGCGGCTTTGGGTTGCCAGTATTGGTAATGAAGGGGATGCTGTTCTATCTAAAGCGCTGATTCAGAATGTTGTCGCTGTTTACCGTAAGGTGCGCAATACTACGCGCTTTTTGCTTCAAAATTTATATGATTACACACACAACCAGGATGCCTTGTCATTAGACGAGCTTTTGCTACTGGATCAATATGCTTTGTACCGTCTCCTGCAGTTTTCAGATTCGGTTCAGGCAGCGTATAAGCGTTTTGATTTGACTGAGGTATTTCGTCTGGTTGCTGAATTCTGTTCGGTTGAAGTAAGTGCTTTTTATGGGGATATTGTTAAAGATCGTTTGTATTGTGACGCGGGAGCTGGTCTCAAGCGGCGTTCAGCGCAGACGGTTTTGTGGTATATCCTCGATACAATAACGCGTCTTATTGCGCCTATTTTTTCTTTGATGGCAGAACAAGTTACAGATTTTTACCAGGGTGCGGGGCATACATCAATTCATTTGCAACCGTTTGCGGATCTTGCCGATTTGCGTTCATTTTTTGCAAAAAAAGATCTCAAGCAGTACGAAAAAGACTGGAATGTAATTCGTGAGTTGCGCTCGCTTGCCTTGAAAGTAATTGAAGAGCAGCGTGCTCAGGGGGTAATTAAGCATCCGCTTGAAGTAGCGTTGGTGCTAAGCGATCGCCTGGTCGATGATATTGGTATATTGAAGGCAGAAGGGTTTGATCGTACAGGATTTTTACAAGAACTTTTTGTTGCTTCGCGCGTCGTGATACAACCGCTTGCAGAAAATGCGCCACAAGTTGCTGTTGAGCATGCTAATGGGGTTAAATGTCCTCGTTGCTGGCAATGGGTAGCAGCGTTGGCTGAGCAAGGCGTCTGCTCTCGTTGCAGTCCTTTGGTATAGGTAATTTTTGTAAAGAGGGCGGAAAGAGTATTCTTTCCGCCCTCTTCTTATTTCTATGCTTCTTCTGCTCTGGTCTGGTAAGGCTGAAGCAGTTCTTTTAATTTTTTGAAGTTTTTATCGATCTTTTTGATGATGGCATTGTTTTTGGTTTTGTCTTCTGCGGTGAAAAGCTTGATTTTTGATTCGATACTGCGCAGGTTTGGGAAGAATTTTTTAAATTCAGGCTCAAGCTTTTTATCTTTTTTAACCAGAGCGACCAATCGTTCTGTCTCTCGGATTAGTCTGTCGGATGCAGTAAGTAGATCTGGGAATTGCTCTTGTTGGGTGAATGCTTTTAGCTTGTTAGCGCGTTCGTTTGCGGGTGTGGCGTCGGTTAAGTTCGCCGTTGCATTAGTTAAAAGGCTGCTGAGTTTATCATAGTTTTGGGTGAATTCTTGCATTGAAGATTTGAGATCTTTTTTTACAAACTTTTCACTTTCTGCGCGTGCTGTATCGGCTAACGATGTCGGTGTGCTACGAATTCCACTCTGGCCGGCTTCGGCGCCTCCCTCGTTTCCGCTGCTCTTACTGCTACCGCCGCTATATGAGTTGCCCCCGCCTCCTGAACCAGATGAACTAGTTTTTGGTGGTGTTTGGTAATCTGAGTAGGAGCTCGATGGTGCGCCACCAGAGGAGGTGCGTCCGCCGGAATACGCGCTGCCTCTGCCGCCGCTTCGAGGGCGAGGAATGCGTCCATAAGAAATGGTCGGCTCCATTTTGCTACTGGCTGTTTTTTCAGGTGCTTTTTTGCTTCGTTTTGCCTGTTCTTGTTCTTGTGCTTTAATTGCTTTTTCTTGCGCTTGTTTTCGTTTCAGCTGCTCAGGTTCGTATGCTTTAAGGTATTCTTCTAGCTTTGAAAGGAGTCGATCTTCAAAAAGCGCGTTGCCTAGTTCTTTAGTCACGTTGGCAAGTAAAGCGTTACGGTTTTTGGTGGCGTCTTGGATTTCTTTTTTAGCTTTTTCTTCTTTCCGTTTGATTTCTGCAATATTTTTTGGATCAGAGAGTCGCTCGTATTCATCATCGATAGCTGCTTGGGCAATGCGTGCAATTTTAATTTCTTGCTTGATGACGCGAGGAGACCTGCCTTCTATAGTTAGTTTTGCCTCGATCTTGCTAGGGTCATGTTCTGCGCGTTTTTTTTCATAAGCGGCTGCCAATTCATCGGTTGTTGGTGCTTTACTAAAATTGAAAAAGGCAAATTCATTAGGTATCTTTTTTTCAATTGCTGGGTCGATTAGTTTGATTGTTGGTTGAATTTTTTCGTGAAGTTTAAAGAGGGTGTTGATGATCTTGCCGTCCTCGTGTACGGGGAGACGTTGAGCATGCTCTTTGTTGTCAAGAAGGTTGAGATAGAAAGTAAGTAGAACTAGGTCGTCATCCCATGTTCGCAAGTGAGTTTGTATAGCTTGGGAAGCGGTGCTTTTGGCGCGCAGGTCATTAAGCGTTTCTATCATTGAGCGAAGAATGTTTTGCGCGGCCTGGGCGTCTTTGGCGGTGGCTTTCTGTTCTTTCTTGGATTGTTCCTCTGGCTTTGTTTTTGTTTTTCTTTCAATTTGTTCTAGCGGACGTTCTTCTGGTTGTTCTTGCGGTGCGATATCTTTTTCTTGGGTTAAGAATGATTCAGCTTCCTTGCGAAGCTCTTGGGGGTCTACGCCAAACATGCTACTAAATTCCTCAAGTTCCTGATCGCTTAGTGAGGCAATAAGCTCGTTTCCCATGCGCTCTAGTTCTTTGAGCTGTTCTGGATCGTTTTGTTGAAGTTCTTCAAGATATTGGTTTAGCGCTGCAAAGTCATCGGCACTAGGCATGGGGACCTGGCTTTGTGAAGGCATTTCAAATGAAGGCATTTGTGTTTGCAAAGGATTTAGACCAGGTATCTGTGGATTAAATGAAGCAACCAATGAGTTTGTAAAACAGATAAATGGTATGATAAGGTACTTTTTCATGTGATAAACCTTTGAGTTTTTTGATTTTGTATGCTGGTTTTTCTTCACTGACAGCGTACCATGGTCACCGCATGGGGACAATAATTTGAGGGAGTAGGGAGCAGCGTATGAAGTCAAGCCTGGGATACCAATTGTTTGCGTTAACAGTTTTGGTCTGGTTGGCTCAATTTTTGCTGGGTGGTTGGTTGTTCTCGCTTGGGTTGTTTACTCTTACAGTCTTTTGGTGTTTATCAAATAGTGCATCAATGCGCGGAGTATTTGGTTATTTTGTGCTCATGTTCGGTGGGATTGCCTTTGTTGCGTTAGACTCGCAGTGTAGGTATTTGGGGGCTCATTTTGTAGCGGTTGCAGGCGCTCTTTTTGCTGCCATATATTTTGCTGCGCATGGTGCGGCGCTATTTCTTGTTTTTAAAGCGCTGTCCTGCTGGGTTGCACGCTGGCGCGCTCTGTGGCGACATCTTCTTCTTGCGGTTTGTTTTACCGTTTGGGCATGGTGGTTGACTCGTTGCAGCCTGTGGCCGCTGGGCCATTGGGAAGGTATTTATCTTTTGCATCCTTTGGCATTCTTGATTGACTTGCGCTTGGTTCGCGTACTTTTGGGCGCCTGCGGGGATCTGTGTGCGCTTGCTTTAATGAGTCTATTGGTATCATTTTGCGTGCAGCTTTTGTATCAAAGACGATGGCATGCCTGTGCCGTTGTGGTTGTTGCCAGTGTTTTTTTTGAAGTTTGTTACGTTCCTGCGCCTCCCCCTGTTTGGCTGAAAGCTGTTGGGGTTGTTGCGCCGCCCTTTTGTCCGTTTTCTGATAAGAGTTCTTTTGCCTTGATAGAAGATTTGGACACGTGTTTAGGTGGGAAAAAATTTAAAGAAAAATGTTTGCTGGTCTTTCCCGAAACGACTTTTCCTCGCCTTGCCAATACTGAGTTTCTAGAAGCACGGCTTGCGCAGCTAAGTTCTGATAATCGTATGATTCTCATGGGTGTTTATCGAACATACCCTTCTAGGGATGACGGGGAAGACTTAGTGAGGAATGCAGCGGCAGCTTTTTGGAGAAGGCAGTGTAATGGTTACTATGATAAATCCCACCGTGTTGTATTTGCTGAATGGTTTCCCTTGTTTATTGAGCGGGTATTGTCTTTTTGTGGGGTGCATGTTTCTTCTTTTGGTGTAGGCGATGGAGCGGCGCATCCTTTTTTGACCCCTATGAAACAGTGTTGTATTCCTCTTATGTGTTCAGAGTTGTTTTTTACCAAGCGCCTTTTGCATATTGCACTTACTAACAAGGACTTTGTATGTGCGCTTATCAATGATGGATGGTTTGTGGGAACGCCGATACCGCGTATGATGTTGGGGGCTGCACGGCTGCAGGCCGCATGGTCGGGTAAGTCGGTCCTTTATGCATCATATCAGTATCAGGGTTTTATATCTTCTGCCGGACAGTGGCTTTGGTTGTAGTTGGTCTCCGAAAATTTTTATATACTATGGGCGGAGGTAAGGACGGATGTATGTATTGTTAGGACGAGGGTGTCATGGTACGTGTTTTTTTAAAAAAAGATATTCCCAATGTTGGTAAGGCTGGCCAGATTAAAAATGTTGCTGATGGTTATGCATCCAATTTTCTTGTACCGCACCAATTAGCGGTTGTTGTTACTGCACACAATGAAGCCGAATTACAAAAGCGCTTTGACACAATTAAAACAAAAGAAGTTGTTACTACGGTTAAGAGCTCGCAGTTGGCAGATCGAATTGCTGGTGCCGAGGTTGTTATCAAGCGTAAACTCCACGATGATGGCAAGCTATATGGCGCTATCAGCCAGCAGGAAGTTGTTGATGTGCTCAAATCGCTGGGTATTGTGGTTGCAAAGAATCAGGTGCTTTTCGATAAATCTATTAAATCAAAGGGCCTTTTTTCTGCTACAATAAAGCTTTCTTCTTCATTGCAGCCAAGCATCGCTATTAAAGTTGTTGCGGAGGCAAGCGCATAATTTAAACCAAAGTATCGTTGATGGTAAGTAGGGGATTGCACCATTGGAAAGCCGTATAGCAAGAGATTTTCAAAAAAAGCAGCCCGTTGAACAGGTGATAGGTAAGAGCCTGCCAGCGGTTGTTGAGGCAGAGCGATCTGTCTTGGGGGCTGTTTTGCTTAATGATGCAGCCTTTGCTCCCTTGTCTGAGGTTCTTGTTGCTGATGATTTTTATTCTCCTGCTCACCGTCTTATCTTTGCGGTAATGTCTGGGCTTGTTGAGCGTCAGATGCGTATTGATACGATATCGTTGCAAGATGAGCTGTCTAAAAAAAACCAACTCGAGCAAATTGGCGGGGTGGTATATCTTCTGTCGTTACAGGATGACCTTACGGCGGTCGGACTTGTTGAGCAACATGCCCGTCTTATTAAAGAAAAGTCTGTTTTGCGACAATTGATTGGATCTGCCACTTCTATTATTACGACGTGTTACGCACAAGATAATCGCGAAATTGATGCTGTGTTGGATGAGGCTGAGCGGACAATTTTTGCAATATCAAATAAGCGTGCCGCAGCGGGTTTTATACAGCTTGATATTTGGTTGAAGCGGGCATTCCAGCAGCTCTCTGAAGTTAAGATGCAGCGTAGCGGGGTGACAGGTATTCCCTCGGGGTATCGTAAACTCGATGAAATGACAAGCGGTTTTCAAAAGAGTGATTTCCTTGTCTTAGCGGCGCGACCTTCGGTTGGTAAAACGGCGTTAGCATTGCGTATTGCGCAGCATGCGGCAGAAGTTGGTTTTCCGGTTGGATTTTTTTCGCTTGAGATGAGCGCGGAACAGTTAGTTTTGCGTTTACTGTCTAGCGAATCTCGTATTAAGCATCATCTTATTCGTAATGCAGCAATTTCATCAGATGAGTGGGTTGATCTTACGCATGCGGCGGCGCGCCTGGCGGAGATGAAGTTTTTTATTGATGATACGGCAATGCAGACGATTGCTGATTTGCGAACCAAGGCGCGTAAATTGAAAGCGGACAACGATATCCAGCTATTGGTTATTGATTATCTACAGCTTTTGCATGGAAGCGGGCGCTTTGAGAATCGACATCAAGAAGTTTCTTCTATATCTCGCTCTTTAAAGGCATTAGCAAAAGAACTTCAGATACCGATACTTGCTCTTTCGCAGCTTTCTCGTGCCGTTGACTCGCGCGTTGACCGCCGTCCTATGCTTTCTGATTTGCGTGAATCTGGCGCTATTGAACAGGATGCAGATCTTATTATGTTTTTGTATCGGGATATTCTCTACAATCCCGATACTGAGTATCCTGACCAGGCCGAGTTAATCGTTGGTAAACAACGTAATGGGCCTACAGGTACCGTTCACTTGCGCTTCCAGCGCGAATTAACAACGTTTGAAGACCTGCCTGATGAAGAGTGAGCGGATCGTTTTGGCGGTTGATCCGGGCTATGTTGCTGCTGGTTATGCAATAGTGCGTATTGCGCAGCGACGTGTTTTTCTATGTGAATGCAATGCACTCCGACAGAAGTCTACGCAAACGATTGAACAGCGCTTAGCGTTGTTTTTTGATTTCTTTCATGAAAAAATTATGGAACATGGGGTTACTGACCTTTGCCTCGAAACGCCGTTCTTGGGCAAAAATGCTCAAAATTTTTTAAAACTTGGTTATTTACGAGGCGCGCTACTTATTCATTCTCCGCGTGAGATAAAGGTCCAAATGACGGGGTTTGGTGGCGCAGACAAAGATCAGGTGGCCCGAGCTGTAGCGCGCTTTTTCCCTATGATCGATTTGCCCTCTCTTCCTCGCGATGCAACGGATGCTTTAGCGCTCGCCTTTTGTGTTGTCTCTTCCCCTCGTTTTGGCTGATAATTGCCCCCAATCAGTGGTGAGCAGCAATAGTATAAATAGAATAATCCCTCGTCTTTGCTCCCTTTGGGAACTTCTAACGAGGGATTATTCTATTTAACCGTATTTAGACTTGCAATTTTATTCTTGGATGCTAGTCTTGAAGGAATAAAAAACCACCGCATTGATAGAACATCAATACGGTGGAAAAAGGAGAGTAGTAATGAAGCCTTTGTTTAAAGACAAAAAATGAGGCCTCTTTCAAAGCCCATCTTTATTCTTCTATTATGACGATAATTGTTTTTGTGTCAAGCACTCGTTTTTAAAATTAGTTGTAGATAGTGCACTTTCCTAGCGTTTTCTCTGTTTGTATTTTTTGTTCAGACGATTTGCCAGATGATGCATCTGGAGTCAATAAGTAATCGTTTTCTATTCTCTTGATAGTAGGATCTCTTGAAAAGGAAATGTTTGAAAGGATTCGGACTGGTTCTGCCGCTCTGGTGTCGAGATAAAAAGCTGCGTTCCTGCCTGCAATGCGATTTCTAAGATTGTTTTTGCTTTTGATGGGTCTAGATCGGTTAAAAAATCGTCCAGTAGCAAGATGCATGGGTTATTTAGTAGCTGAATCTGCGCAAGATGAAGCAGGGTAACAATGAGCTTTTGTTGTCCTCGCGAAGCAAAAAAGCGTGCCGGTTGATCGTTAAGTAACATGGATGGGTCGTCTTTGTGGGAACCCCATAATGTACGTTCGCTTCCCTTTTCTCTTTGCCAGCGCATTTCTTTATCCGGCATTGGTGCCGTTTCGTAATAGGGGGTGAGGTTGATCGTATCGCCCTCAAAAGCTTCATACAGCTTTTTTGCTTGCAAGACTATTTTTTCAAGATATCGTATGCGAGTATCGCGAATATACCGGTCAAGGTCATCTTGTTTTTCTGTCCAGAGATCAAATAATGACGCTTCTGCGTGCCCATTTTTAAGCAGACTATTTTTTTGGGCTAAGACCTTTTTGTGTTGCTGCAGGATTTCAATATATGAGGGGTCTTGCAATGCAATTGCTCGGTCAATAAAGGTGCGCCGGAATTCCGGCGCACCTGCCATGATTGCTAGATCTTCTTCACTCAGTGAAAGTACCTTGATTATTTGGAAGATCTCTTTAAAGGTTTTTACTTTTTTATTATTAAACGTTAGCTCTTTTTTTTTATCTTTTTCAGTAAGGCGTATGTTCCATGTATCGTTAAACTGGTCAGTACCCGTGAGTGCGACGACAAAATATTCAGTGCCAAAGGTGCGCAGATGATTTGAGTCAGACGTTCGAAATGATTTAGCAAAAACGGCCGTGTATAATGCCTCCAGGAGGGAGCTTTTACCGGTACCATTGTCTCCGCGTATAACAACAAGTTGTTCTTCTATGCGTTGCTCGTACGCAGAAAAACAGCGGAAGTTCTGAAGCTGTACCTTGGTGATTTTCATCCTTACTTGACCTGTGTGCGCTACTTATTTTGAATGCGAAACTGGCATGACCAAGTAGGTAACGGTCCGCTCTTCGGTTGATTCTTTAAAGATTATCGGGCGCTGCGCGTTGATTACAAAAAACTGCAAGGTTTCGTTCTTGAGCGCATGTAACCCTTCAAGCAGATATGGTGCATAAAAACGAATTTCGAGATCTTTCTTTGGTAAGCCTTGTTCTAGTGTGACTTCTTCCTGAAGTGTACCTACACCTTTGTTTGAGAACACGAGGGTTATCGCATTCTGCTTAATAAAGAAATTACTTGCGATGAACTGTCCGGATAGAAGTGAAGTAGAGCGCTTGAGTGCTTTAACAAACTGAGTTTTTGCAAGGCGGCATTCGTCAAAGCCCGCGCTTGAAAGAATTGGGCGATATTCAGGGAACGGTTGCGCAATCAGTCGAGTAAAGAAGTTGAACTGGGTACTTGATATGACAAAGTGGCTATCGCACGTACCCAAAAAGAGTACCTCGTCTGCTACGGTATCCAATATTTTTTTTAGCTCAAAAGCGGCGCGACGCGGCAGTAACCATGTCTTGGTTTCTTCTAAAGAATATTTAGTGGTCTTGGCCTGCGCAAGGCGATGGCCATCTGTGCTTGTAAAGGAGGTTGCCGTATTATCAACTTCAATAAGTAACCCGTTAAGTGCAGGATTGCTGTTGTTTTGAGGGATGAGAAATGCAACTGAATCAAGGAGGCCAATCAAGTCACGTTTCTCAAAACTGAGCAGATTTTCGATGCGCTCCGGAAAAGGCGGAAACTCTTCTGAGTCGCGTACGTTAAGTCGCAACTCGATGCTATCTGTTGTTATTGAAAGTTGATTCTCTTCAAATGTGCACGTGATAGCTCCTTCAAGTTCACGAACAACTTCGAAGAACCTGCGCCCGGGAATTAGAATATTCTGAGGAGTAAGTGCGTTACTATCAATGAGTTCACAGCTCGCTTGAATGCTGATTTCAAGGTCGGTAGCCTTGATAACTAACTCTTTGTTACTGATGCGCAACAATAGGTTGCTGGTTGCTTCAACGGTAGTTCTTCGAGTACAGAGTGGCTGAAGTGATGAAAGGATCGGAAATAGCGTATCCCGGTCAAACGAAAATGTTACGCTCATAGTCGATGGTATCGTACTTGCTCTCTTCACCTGAGTAGAAACAGCGTGTTGCGTTTTTGGTTGGCAAGATGCAGCGAATTGTTCCCTGGTATTCTTTGAGCGCTTCAACGGCTTCTGTCTTACCATTCCAACCAACTTGATAAAAGCCATTAGCTTCTTTGAGTTTGGGGCCGAGTGTTGACAGGGGTTCGTTGGTAACATGCCATTGCACGTCTTGGCGTTGCTTAGCACGTGTAAACATGTCCTTTTGGATCTGCTTGAGAAGCGTTGTAATTTTTTCAGCGCACAACATTGTTTGATATGTTGCCTTTTCGCCGGTATGGCGTTGTACGATTACCATTTGTTCTGCGGCCATATCGCGCGGGCCGATTTCGATTCGTATTGGAACGCCTTTGAGTTCCCATTCGTAAAACTTGGCGCCCGGAGTCATTTCGTCGCGCGCATCAACATGAACTCGAATATTCGCAGAACGTAATTGTTGGGCAACAGACTCAGCGTAGGAGCTAACTTCTTGCCTGTTTTCTGCCTTTACAATTGGAACAATGACCGCTTGTATCGGTGCAATAGCTGGTGGTAAGACCAGCCCTTTTTGATCTCCATGTGTCATAATCATGGCACCAATAAGGCGCGTTGTGCTTCCCCAACTTGTTAGGTATGGATAGGCAAGGTTGCCTGATCGGTCCTGGAATTTCATATCAAATGCTTTTGCAAAGCTTTGGGAGATGCGATGGGAGGTACACATTTGTACCGCCTTGCCATCCTGCATCATCGATTCGATCGTGTATGTTGCATCAGCACCTGCAAATTTTTCGTGCTCTGGTTTAATGCCGGCTGTCGCTGGTATCGCTAAGATGTTTTGCACAAAATCATAGTAGAGCTTGTGCATTGTTTCGGCTTCTTCGCGCGCTTCTTGTTCGGTTTCGTGTGCCGTATGTCCCTCTTGCCACCAAAACTCCGTGGTCCGCAAAAATGGGCGTGGGCGCATTTCCCAGCGAACAACACTGCACCATTGATTAAGTTTAATGGGTAAATCGCGCCATGACCGAAGCCAGCGTGCATACATATGATGTATGATTGTTTCTGATGTTGGGCGGACTACCAATGGTTCTTCAAGTTTTTTGCCTCCTGCATGAGTAACCACGGCAACTTCTGGCGCAAAACCTTCGACATGGTTAGCTTCTTTTTGTAAGAAGGAGAGGGGAATTAACAAGGGGAAGGCAGCGTTTTGGTGTCCCGTTTCCTTAAATTTTTGATTAAAATAACCCTGCATTTCTTCCCAGAGGGCATAGCCATATGGACGTATTACCATACAACCGCGTACTGGGGCCTGATCAGCAAGTTCTGCTTGATAGACAACTGCCTGATACCATTCAGCAAAATCAGTAGTAATATTTGGAAGACCCTTCATATGCTCCGCTCACAAAAGAAGAAACCACTTAGCAACACAACCTCTAGTACCAAGTATACCAGAGGTTGTGTTTTTATTTTAGCGGCGAATTATAATGCTTTTTTTTGTGGTTTGAACCAGGCGTGAGATTGTGTGATTAGAAAGAGTAACCCAGGCAGCAACGCGCACCAAAGCCAGTCATGTAATGAAAGTGGTGTAAAGTACAAAAGTGTTTGAAAGAGCGGAACATATAGTGCAATACAGTGCCCGATAAAAACCGCTAATGTCATCCCAAGAAGCCAGCGATTTGTATGATACCCAAGTTTGTATGGCGCAATTTTAAGACTTCTAAAATTCCATGCAATGGCCCATTGAAAAAGTGTTAAGGTAGTGAATCCCATAGTGCGTGCATAGGTAACATCGACATCAAGGGACCACGTAAACATAATAAGGGTACAAAACGATACTAATACGCCTGTCGTAATAATTTTTTTAGCGGATATTTCTGCAAAAAGAGAATGAGCCGAAGGTTTGGTTAAGATTTGTTCAGCCATAGGCTCCATACTGATGGCAAAGTCCAAAAATCCATCGGTAATTACGTGCAGCCAAAGGATCTGATTTGCTAAAAGCGGAACTGGTAATCCGAGCGCCAATCCAAAAAGAATAATGCATATTTCTGAGACTGATGTTGTTAACAAAAAGTAGATTACGCGCTGAACTGCATTGCGTACATGTCTTCCCCAGATAATGGCGGGAGCAAGCGCAGAAATTGTATCTTCCATCAGAAGAACATCGGAGGCCTCGCGCGCGGTGTCAGTGCCAGAAGAGCCAAAGGATATTCCAACATCTGCTGCATGAAGTGCTGGTACATCATTTACCCCATCTCCAATCATTCCAACGGTTTTGTTCTTATCAATTTTGTGAAGCGCTTCAACAAGTTCCAATTTCTCCTGGGGGGTGATTCGCGCAAAAACATGGTTGCCTTCCGTCAGCTTTTGGCGCACGTTTTTGTTGGAAGCGTTGTGCTGTTCTGATGTGCACGAAATTGCAACCTGTTGCGAAATTGAACAGGTTGTCGCGGCATGATCTCCTGTTGCTATGAGGATCTCGATACCAAGATCTTGGATCTCTTTGATGACTCTGGGAGCTTCTGGTCTAATAGCGTCTTCAATGCCAATTAGTGCTAGAAATTGGTAGGTGATTTGGGAAATGGGCAAGCTATCATTCTTTTGCTTGAGTGCATATCCCAGAGCTATTGTTCGTTGCCCTTGGGCCAGTAATGTTTTTAGTAAGGCAAGTTCTTTGGCTTGGTCGCCGGTAAGGCGGTTAAATACTTCTTCTGGCGCACCGGAAATTATGCATAGCTGCTTAGACGTATCAAGAGCGTAGGCAGTATACCGTAAGCGTGTTTGCGAGGAGAAGGGTACCTCGTCAAACTTTGGATGCTTTTGCTGAGTCATTTCCTTTTCAAATCCCAGATGTACTGCAAATTTGCCAAACGCAATTAGCAAAGGTTCACCCTTACTTACTATTTTCCCCTGTTCCTCGATCTCTTCAGATTCATTAAGCAATGCACCAGTCAATCCTATTAGCCATAGAGGGTTTTGTTGATCTTCTACTATCGACTGGCTTACACATTTGTGGCTTTGTTGATCCTGGTAACAACCTTGCTGCCAGGATACCGTTGCATGGGGTGTATGGCAGGTGATAACCTTGGGCATATTTTGTGTCAGTGTGCCCGTTTTGTCCATGATTAAGGTTTCCATTTCGCCGAGCACTTCTGCGGACCGAGGATTTTTGATGAGCACTTTGTGCCTAAGCGCAAGTTCATAGGCCGCTCGTGCTAGCATAATAGCAAACACCAAAGGGAGTCCCTCAGGAACTACTGAGACCAGGAGCGAGAGAAGAGCAAAGATGAGTTCTTTGATTGGATAACCTTGTATAATGCCTATTATTACAAGACAGAGGAGCGAGCCAATCAGTATTGCTAGAAGCTTTTGAGAAAGGCGATTGAGATCATTTTGTAGGTGTGAAGGCTTTTGTCGTGTCTCTTGAATGCTTTTTGCGAGCTTGCCAACCAGGGTATCCATGCCGGTTGTAACGACAACCATGTGTGCTGTTCCCGCCGCTATCAGTGAGCCGCTATATACCATGTTTTTTCGGTCAAAAGAGGGAAGGTCTTCCGCTAGTCCGTTGACGATAAATTCTTTAACGACCGGCAAAGACTCTCCAGTCAACAGTGATTCATTTACTTGCAATCCATAATTAGAGATTAAAATGCCATCTGCAGGAACAAGGCTCCCATCCAATAGGATAACGATATCACCAGGTACTAAGTCATCACTGGGAATCGAGATTTGGCGTCCCTCGCGCAAAACTAAGGTGCTTTTGGGGAGCAATTTTTTTATCGCATGAGCCATTTTTTGTGCGCGAAACTCTTGTATGGTTCCAATCAGCGCGCTTACTAATGTAATGCCAAAAACGAGCGTTGCGTCAGTGTATTCATTAATAGCTATTTTTACGATTCCTGCACAAAGTAAAATTGCTAAAAAGATGTTTTTAAATTGGAGTATAAAGAGCCAAATAAAGGAAGTTCGCTCTTTTGTTTGCATGGTATTGTGGCCAAAGGCTTGAATCCGCGCTGTTGCTTCTTGATTGGAAAGCCCTTGGGTGCTATTTGTTTTCAGTTCTTGAATAATTTGTGCAATGGGTTTTTTATACCATGCCGTCATAAGCCAGCCTCTTTATGTATGCGCCGTGCCGAAGGGCAGCGACCAGGTTGCTTTGTTTGTCAAAGAGTACCAAGGGACGTTGCTAGAAGTCTACTAATGAGATTTTCTGGCCCTGCTTCCATACGTTTTTCGCGCTCAATATCGCCTAAATAAACTTCAGTAGTTGCTGGAGAGACGTGACGCATCGCAAGTTGTACTTCATAAAGAGAAGCGCCTGCTTTTATTGCCATAACGCCAAACGTGTGCCTAAGGCTATGCGCTGTTAGACGACGGCTTTCGATGCCAGCAGAGCGAAAGCGCTTTTTAATAAGACGCGAAAGAGAACATACGGTGAGTCGTCGACCAAAATTTCGATCACTGACCGAAGCAAATAGCGGCTCGCTCATCGTTTTAGGGGCACGTTTTTGGAGATATTCACCTAATGGCTTGAGCGCTTCTTGTGTTAATACGACAAAATCATCTTTTCCTTCACGCCCCTTGCCGCGTATCCATAGGATTGTTGCGCCTTGTTCTTGTGTTTCCAGGTCTTCAAGCGAGGCGCGGCGTATTTCGATTAAACGAGCGCCAGTTCGAATCAAAAGATTAATAAGGGCAAAATCACGATAGTCTTCAAGCGTTGTGCGCGGGATGCTTTCTAAACAACGCTGGATTTGCAGGATGGTAAGCGCATCTTTTTGGTGAGATTTTGTTGGGCGGCGTGCGCTCTTAACGCCCTTGGCAATATTGGGGTACTGCTTAGTACTTTCAGTCCACTCGAAAAAACGTCGCACTGCAACAAGGTATCCCGCTTTAGTAAAAGTACGAAGGTTTTTGCTGTCGAGCCATGCTTTGTAGAGGATGATGGTTTCGCGCGTTGGGTTGCTCTTTTGGTCTTGCACATTAAGCCAATGAAAAAATTGACGGAGTGAACTACGATAGGTTATGCGTGATGATGGCGCAACATCTTGCTGAGCTAGAAATTGTTCGATCTTTTCGTAAAACGTTTTCAGCCATGAAGATTCAGTAAGATGAAGGCTTTCGGTCGGTATAATCGTTGCCATACTGCTCCTTTTTTCCTTTGAATATACCATGTTGATTCTAATTATAGAAAGACAACGAATAGGCTCCCTTTGACGGTAAGTCTGTGTAATGCTTCTATTAAGTAGCTATGTGCAAGGTGCCGATTGCGTTAAATTTTTGCAAAATAAGGCTGATGAAGATGCAAAAACAGTTCAAGCGGCTATGTGGAACAAGCCAGCAAGACAATAACCCAAGGTGCAGAGAAAATCAAAAAGGCCCCCGAAAAAAATAACAACAGAAGCAGGTGAAACGATCGAACACAAAAAAGGCTTTTAAGCGAGTACGGTAGCCTGTAGTTTCCTCAATAAGCTTTATTCTTTGGAAAGAGAATTCTTGAAAACCTTGTAGATTATTTGCTATTTTGAAATGGTAAATAACTAAAAAAAGGAGAATTTCTATGAACAAGCATATTATAGGCGTCCTTGGCATCGTAATGCTCTCTTGGGGGTTGATGCATGCGGGAGCCACGCTTGGTTTTTTGGGTGAACAGATTAAAAAAGGTGCCGAACTCGCGCATGAGACGGTGGTTAAGGGCAGCGAAGCTGTTTCGCAGGATATTTCATCTGGTTGGGAAACGACCCGTAAAGGAGCTGAAGATGTTGCCAAGGGTGTTTCAACAGGTGTAGAAGCCGCTCGAGATGCCGCTGCGCGCGGTGCGCAAAAGGTTGGCGATGTTGTATCTCAAGGGGCAGAAACTGTGGGTAAGACAGTAGTTACTGGTGCTCAAGCCGTTGGTGATGCTGCTGCCAAAGGGGCAGAAGTTATCTACCAAACCACTAAACCTGTTGTTGATGCGGTGGTGCAAGGAGCCGAGACAGCGGGCAGAACCGTTGCATCAGGTGCAGGAGCGGTGGCGTCTGTGGCCAAGGAGGGTGCACAAAAAGTCGGAGAGGTTGTTGCTGGAGGAGCACGCATTGTCTATGAAGGTGCCAAAGGTGGCGCCGAGTTTATTGTAGAAACAACACGTCCGGTAACTGATGCTGCGATTGCGGCATCTGATGCATTTGTAAGCGCTGTTGCTAACGCATTACAGAGTGGATTGAGCGCTGTTGGAAGTGGTGCTGAATTTGTTGGCCAAACAATAAGTAAAGGCGGCAAAACAGTAGTCAAAGCTACGGGACGCACAATTCAATTTGTCGGAGATCAATTAAAACAAGCGGGTATATTGGTTGAAGAAGGGGCCGAACGGGGTCCAGAAGAACTAAAGAAGCTTTGGGATCGTTCGCAATTGTTAATCAATCGTGCATTGCAAGAAGGCTTGCGCCGTGCAAAAGAAGTTCCTAAACTCACCACGGGAGCGGCGGCGGTCTTCATTAAAAATGATCTTTCTAATGCTGTAATTGTAAAGACACAAGCAGGCGATCTTATTGAGTTGAGCCCTCGCGAAGAAGCATTTGCCGGCGCTCAATTACGCATCTTTATTAAAGATCAAAGCGCTTTTGTTGTGTACGATTCGCAGGGAAAAGAGTTATGCACGTTGCATACCGGCTTTGATGGTGACCTGCTCTGGGTTAACGTTACCTCACCAAGTATCCCTGAAAATGTGCGTGCGTATGTTGGCGGCCATAATGGTGCTGCGACTTACCGCATTGCGCCAGGTCTGAAGATAAAAATTGACTGGTGGCTGAATAGCTCTAAGTACTTCTTGCATGATTTTTATTTTGAGCTGTTACCAGCGTAAAAGGAGTAGAGGATGAACATTAAAAATTGTATGTACGGTTTGAGCCTTCTCGCTCTGGTAAGCGGCTTACAGGCAGGTGCGTGGAAGAAGGATCTGTGTAAAAAGGGTTGCAAACAGATTCAAAAAAGCTGGCAGCGCGAAAAATGTTTGCAAGGGTGCGAGCAGATGAAGTGAATATAATATTTAAAAAAAATTTAATTTTTCTAAAAAAGGAGAGTTTGTCATGAAAATGCATCTATACCTTGCTCTGGCGCTTGGACTTGTTTTATCAAGTGTACACGCCGGTCCCTGGAAGACCGAAATAATTTTAAAAAACGGAACCCCTGATATTTTGTACGTGTTGCCGCCAATGAAGATTGCAGAGGGTGCTGATATGGCGTATGGCACAATACAAAAAGAATTGGGTCCGGGTCAACGCGAGAGTCTCGATTTTATTAATCGCCGCGGTTTTTTTGGCGTCGATGAGAATTCAAATAAAGTATTTATGGTTCAGCCAACTAAGAATTCCCGCGCATTTGGTCGTCCTATTTACCTATTTGTGCGCTTTGAAGGAAATCAACTCAGTGTTGGCGTAAGCCAGCGTTTTGAAGGGCCTGATGAGTGGCATGCTGTTCATGCAAGCGGATTTTTGGGGCTTGGCGGTGATAGCAAGAAAAAAGTTGCGATTAGCGGTCCGCGCGGGCAAGTTCGTCAAGATACGTTACCACCTATCAAAATAAGCTGGTGGATTAACTCGCTTCTTCATGACATTGAGTTTGAAATTCAATAAATCTTGAGAAAGGCTAACTATGAAAGAGGTCATACCATCGGTTGCAATCGGATTTTTTGTTCTCGCGATGATTGGGTTGGCATTTTCCTTGTTTCCTTGGTGGACCAGTGCCGAGGGAGCAGAAGAAAAATATGAAACTCAAGATGAAGTTATACAAAAGATCCATGCTATTGAAAAAGAGTTACATGATGGGTTTGACTTCTTTTCTCAAATAAAACGACAAGAATTATCGGCCAATCTAGAAAGACTAAAGACGCAGTTAGCTTCAGAGTTCTTTGTTTCTAATCAAACTAACCGAACAATTGTTGTTTCGTCCTCCTATTTAAATCGGGCTAGTGATGAATGGCAAACTTCATCTGAGCAAGAGGTAATGCCTGGACAAAGGGTAAAAGCTTTTGAAAGATTTCCGTTGTTCGGTTCTGATCGGACAATTTTTGTCGATACTTTGCCTTTTATGTTTATGTGTACAAATAAGGAATTTGCGACGGTTACATTGTTTCGCCGTGGGGGCATAGTGTTTCCTCTTACTCAGCCAGATACGAAAACCTTTGAGTATGATGCAGGAATAAAATACACCGTTATTTGGAAACAAAGCGTGGACAAGGCTCTTGGGGTGTACAATGTGTTTATTGAGGTAGAGGATGTGCAAAAGTAGTGATTCTCTTATTTGAGATCCATTAAAGTTGCGAGCTTGGGTAAGACTACTTGGCAATTGCCCTTTAAAAAATAATCATCATTTCCTAAATATCGGGGGCTTCCAAGGTCAATTGCAATAATTGTTTCATTTGGGCTACATTCTTTAAAATATGTGAGCAATCCACAATCATTAGCGCTTAGTCCGATATAAATTACACCATCGATGCATCCAAAAAGTTCTTTTATTGCGCTTTTGTTAGGCCTATTGGTGAATGGAAGCTGAAATTTTTTTTCATTAAAGCATCAATATGTTTTGCATATGCTTCCAGGAGGTAAAAACGAAAGCCCAAGGCTAAGTAATACTACATCAACAAGGGCTTTACACTGGATCCTTCTGGCTCATGAACCACTTAATAGCTGACTAAGCAAGCAAAATATTTTTCCTGCTGGTTTAAGGTAGGACCTGATAAAGAAACCTCCACTTTACGATTCACTTTCAAATGATCAAGTAGTCGAATTTTTTTGCTTTTCAGAACCCAGTATTAAAGAAACATATTTCCGGAAGCGTCTTTTCTTTCAGCCAGGATGTCTAAAGAGCTTTGATAATATAAAAGACCATACTACTTTCAATCTTTTTGGTGAATTTAAAAAGCTTTTTATTTCGCTTAAAACTTCTGAAGATCAACTTAAACTTTTAGAAATAGCCAAGAAAGAACATGTGGGTGCATGGCTTCTAAAACGAGCAACTAGTTGGCATCTTCAAGATATGGATCTCTTTAAGCACGCAGCAAAATATAAAACTATAGAGCAATTATTCGATTTTGAAAGGAATATTTTAAAGAAAGTTCCTTCGCAAAATCGAGATTATTGGTACATCCTCTGTTTTTTTTCTTTATATTATGCAACCAATAGTGCTTTTCAAGGGAAGGTTTGGGCTGATCTGGGGAGGCTGTCTAAGGAGCAAGGACAATATATTGAGAAAAGTTTTGTAGAATTGCTGGTATTAGAATCTGGTTATACCGCAGAAAAAGGTAAAAAACGTTTATGCAAATATTTTTGGCGAATTATAAAAAACGCACCAACGGAAAAGTTAAGGCAAGAGATTTGCTTAATGGCCTTTAAGAACAAAACCTTTAGCAAGGTTCTTTTGCTAGCGTACATCGACAATGCAGACGAGAACTTAAAAAAACTGCAAAGGGAACAGAAGTTAAAACAATTAGAAGCTTTGCTAGCGCTGAATTTAAATTCCCTTTGGCCTCTTCTGCCCGATTCATTGCAAGAAAAAATCAGGCAGTTTTGCGGTAATGAAAAAAGCTGGCTTTTCGGTCAGCAAAACCAATTATTTGAAAAGCAAAAAAACGCTCAAATCACTGACCTTGAATTTATTTTCTAAGGTACTGAAAAAAACACATACAAGAACAAAGCGGTTTTCCAAGAAAACCTTTCACTTAATCGTGTATATCAAAAACATAACTGTTTTGCTCGCAAAGCGTTTTTTTGAAGGCTAGACAGTTATCGGAAATTGCAAGTTTTGATCCTTGGATCAAAACTTGCATGTCAACAATTACTAATTTGTTGACATGCTTAAGTATTTATAGACAGGGTATACAAGGCTGACGACAGGAAGTCCAATAAGCACCCTGGTTGCAGCGCCTTTTAAAATATCAAATCCTCGGCCACCGTTTTTTTCTAAGTCTAACAATGCGACGCGCAAGAGCGTTGGTGGATATTTGTCCTTTACAGTTTCGTCCCACGGAAAGTTGGTCCGAAAAATCGAGCTCTATTTCCGGTGGATTCACTAAAGAGTGTGCAGTCATCCCTCCGATTATTCTGTTTTTAATGTGCTCCTCAGAAAGCCCCCCGCTAAAATTAAAAGCTTTTTTGCCTGCAGGTTGTTGTGGGAAAAATTTATCAAAGCTTTCGAGTGTCAAATTGTATTCTTTAAGCTCTTGCTTGAATTGTTTGACGTATGCATCTTAATGAGCGCATTGTATCGGATAGAAAATAGTGAGAAATAAAGACAGAACGCAAAATAGCTGCCTTGTTATATTTCATGGAAAATTCTTGTTTTATTTTAGAAATTTACTTTTAGGGATGGAAAATAGTCTAGCAAATTTGGCAAATAGCACAAAAACAGCTGTTTTGTAATGCCATTTTTAATATAACTTATAATACCCTTGCCGCAACTCTTCCGAATAAAACAGTAGCAGACCTAGGCTAAAAACAATCAGCGCTACGAAAAAGCCAATCTGCAGTGATTCACCAAGAAACAATCTACCAAAGAAGCTCACAATAAAGGGGCAAATGAGCCCAGCACATGAAAGTATATCGACGCAGGAGATATGAATAGAGGTTGGTAAAACAAATATTGACTAAGACAACAGCGCTTACGGTCACCATTACAAAGAGCTGCGGTTGAAAAATAGGAAGCGGCTGCCAAAAGGCTATCTCAGCGGTATATGAACTAACAAGTGCCAAGAATCCTGCAATTAACATGCTTGTGCCGTTGACGAAGCTAATCGGAAGGCGCTCCTCTTGCATAAGCACGCGCATTGCAATCCATCCATATGCACCCAAAATGACGGCGACACACAGGGCGAAAAAGGGCAAAGAAAAAACCAGCTGGCCACTAAAGCGTGGCATTGACCCTATCAGTAAGAGCGCCGCCGAGAAGCCGAGCCCCATACCGAGTAATTTTCGAGCAGTTAATCTTTCTTTAAACCAAACGCGCGAAAAGATAGCCGTAATAAATGGAGTAAAGTTAAAAATAAATGCAGACTCTGCACTGGTAAAAAATTGCAGTGACCAAAGATCACACATAAAGGCAAGATACGTTGCCAATACTGACAATTGTGCCAAGTAGAACAAACTGCGCCGGGTTAAGATGGGTGCCGTATGGCCACGCAGAAAAAACCATGTCAGCATTCCCCCGCCTGCTATCAAAAGACGTACCGCCACAAAAAAGAATGGTGTTGTCGCGACTAGCGCCCCTTTTGCAAGGGTAAAACCACTTGCACAAAACGTATACAGTACAAGGATATATAAAA
>Ga0075568_101_pt1 | contig 42299 bp, 55 predicted proteins | sample RifGroF2_FD_68154 | JGI IMG/M metagenome (GOLD analysis project Ga0075568, IMG submission 68154) | candidate division TM6 bacterium GW2011_GWF2_43_17 | reverse complement strand
TTTATTTTTTTGTTTTTCTTCCCAAAGTTTTTTGGTTGCAGGTTCAATCGCATCAGCCAAATCAAAGATCGAATAGAGCTCAAAGTCACCAGAAACTTCAGCTGCTATCGGCTGCTTGTGAACCTCTTTAAAAAAGCTCATAGTTCGGTCAGCACCCGTAATAATTAACGGAAGCGGGCGATCCTTAGTCGCAACCTTGCATGCTTCATCAACTTTACGCATAAACTGCCGCTTATGTTCATCAAAATATTCCGAATCATGCGGAGAATGGCGCACAATCTCGTTATTAACTTTATATTGCATCGTCTCAACACGGGGCCGCTCATAGCTCAATGGGAAACCACCATCGCTTATTTCATGTAAAATACTTCCAACCCCGCTATAAAGCCGCACAGATTTTTCATTAAGAAGCAAGAGATAATATTGAACAAGTCGATGAACAATCCGATCAATCTCACCAAGTGCAAAAACTTTATCGATAATAACGCGGCTCTCCACCGAAACCGGTAGACGAAAAACTTTAGAAACATTAGCGTTTACAAAAATCGCAATGCCATCCTTTGAACGCGCATAATCAATCTTCACGACCGATTCATCAATCTTTGCAAAGAGCGCTTCAAGCTCTCGCGCAGAAAACTCCTTAAGAAGACGTTCCTTCGCCTCTTTTACTAAATTTTTAACAGTGATAGGATCCTGCTCTCGCGCAGGCATTGCACGATGTGTTCGTACAAAAATTGAGAGTGATGGATAACTCTCTTGGGCGCGCAACATTGGTATATCGTGACGATTCATGGTACTCCCTACCCAGCCACTATAATGCAACCACGCAAAAAATGGCAAGTTCCCATCAGAAAAGGCGGCAACCATCCAAGTATAAATGGCTTATTACACCGATCAAAAAAGAGCTTGTTAGGATAAATACCTCAAAGAAGTGCCCTGGTACTGTTTGCCATGTCGCACAGAGGATAAAGGCTGCAAGCAAAACCCAAAACCAAAATCTATGAAACAACCTTCGGTGGCGTTGCTGCAAAACAAAAAACGCTATCACTAAAACAACCAAAAAAATCATCCAAGATCTTGTAAATAGCGCAAATAACCAAGCTCCAAGAAGAAGCGTAAAAAAAAGCTGTCGGGCGCGACTTCTGGTATCAATATCCGGTGCAATTGCCCCCAAGAAGCATAGTAGAGAACTCAGCAGCCCCTCACGCATCCCTAACCCTAAACTTAGAAATAACCAGAGCAACAAGACTACTGGAATACATGCAGCACCAAGATGCCCCCTATATCCCGGCACTTACCTCTCCCCGTTTTTTTAACCGTGCTAACTGAGCTTCAGGATAAAAAAATGAAAGCAGTTCCTTATACTTTACGCCCTGTTCTTTTGCCATATACGCAGCACCCCATTGGCAATAGCCTAATAAATGGCCATATCCTTTGCCTTCCACGATAATAGACTTTCCCTTTTTCTCAATTGCGCAGTAAAGGCTTTTGGCTTCTTTCTTAAACAAAGAATAAAACTGTTTTCCCGAAATCACATGTGCACCACGACGTGTCTTAACGGATAGCTGACATAGTGTCCCTGCTGCGTCATGTTTTAATGAAAAAACGCGGGCATCCGAAACCCCTGTCCGCAAACGAACCTGCAAGCGCTGCTCAAATTCTCCGACCGATATCTCTTTTTTCCACGCGTAATGTGGCCAATCGCGGCATGCAAGGCACGGATAATCTCTTTTTAAATAGGGATATTTGGCAAAATCAATACCTGCCAAAGAACTAGGAACTATGCCACCACAAGACATATCGTACATCGCCGCAATCGGTTCACCTTGGTACGCCAAAATCATACCAGACGTCTCTTCGACTACCTGCTTCCAATGACGCTGCTTATGGCGCCCTGCATAAGTTTGGTGTGTATTTGATGCGTGTATGTCAAACAACAAGCCAAGCGCTTTCTTTTTGATCCGTTTTCGAGCAAGAAACACCTTGTGAGCCGCATACGTGCGACATACAACTGCAAACGCGCGGTTCGCCTCTTCGTGCCATGTGGGCCAACCTTCCCAACGCAAAACCGAACAGAGATATGCCTCTAAATCAAGCATATTTACAATAAAAAGCTTATCCCGCCAGACACTTACCATGAAATCACCATCATACACGTGGTCAGCAAGGCCTAATCCATCGTTCTCGTTTTTGGGATGTATAATAAACTGAGAAACCGCTAAAGGGCGTCCATCAAGCAAAACATGTCCCTTGGCAAACGTTATAGATAGGACATCTTGATTAATTTCATGCACATCAGTTTTATCACCGCGAGACACCACAAATCCTCCTGCTGAACGCAACTGAACAACGGGAGACTCATTCACCAAAAATTCTGCAAGCAAAACCCGTACATCAAGGGCTTGCACATACGAGCAAATGCTCAAAATAATGATACAGAGATATGCTGGCCTCATAACGCCAAGCCCAGCCGCTCAAGCATGTCCAACGGAATCACGGCGTGCTCATCAACCCCTTTGTTAGCCATTGCATCAGCTTCCTTATTATACTCACGCAACACATGAACAATGGTATAACTACACAGACGCAACAGCCCCTGAGCGCGATCAAAAAGACGTCGAAGTGCAAGATTTTTCACACGGTATTCGCCACGAATTTGACGAACCAAAAGCTGAGAATCAGAAAAAATAAAAAGAGGATGCTCGAGCAACGACAGGTCTATAACTTTCTGCAAGCCGAGCAAAAGCGCCCAGTATTCAGCTTCGTTATTTGTTCCGCGCCCTAAATAAAAACCATCTTGAAAAATACGCGCGCCACCTAGCGTAATAACAATCCCCGCGCCGGCTTCACCAGGATTTCCACGCGAAGCACCATCAACAAACAATTTAACCGGTTCACGTGTTGTCGGCATTTGATCAGGAAAAGTCTCCGCGACATTACCCCATAATTTGAGTTGCATCGGCCCCCTCAGCGACATGCCCATCATACAATATCCGCCGACACACCTGGCATGAAACAATCTGATGCCGTTCTACCGACGCTATATCCGTCCGCGCAACGGGACTGCCACAACCTCCGCAGGTCCCATTACTCATCAACGGAACAAAAGGATTAACAAACCGCGTGCGCATCTGATCATACAAGGCTATCCATTCTGGCCGCACAGTCTTTAAAAAAGTTTCTCGCTCGCTTAAGTGCTCACCAATCTTCTGCTCCATCTCCCGTATTTCTTGCTCGAGCCCTACTACTTGTGGGGCACTTTCGCGTGCAATGTTTTCCACATGATTCTTGGCGCGCAAGATAGCCTTTTCGGCCGCAGCAAGTTGTTCCCAAACAGTTTCAAAGTCTTGTTCAAGGATAGTACGCCGCGATTCAAGCGCCGCGCGCTCGTGAGTGAGCGCCTCAAACTCTTTACCGCGCCCTGCAGTATCAAGGCGAGAACTGATTCGCCGATCTTCTTGGTCACATGTTCTTAATTCAAGGTCAATTTCGTGCTGACGTTTTTCAAGCAAGCGCGAAGCCTCGCGTGCCACCACAAGCCCTTGTTCTGCTTCCTGTATATTTTTTGTAATCGAAAGAAGCCCTGTTTTTTTTAGGGCAATTTCATGCTCGCGCGCATGAGTGTTATTATCAAAACGAACAAGCGCAACTAACGCGCCATATGGATCTTGCATGAAAAATTCCACCATGTCTTAGACTTGGTGGGCCCACCAGGACTTGAACCTGGGACCTCTCGGTTATGAGCCGATTGCTCTGACCAACTGAGCTATGGGCCCGCCAGATAATGCGCATACGCTTCTCAAGTCAAGATAGCAAAGAAAAGAATTGTGTCTACCAAAAAAACACGTCTCCGGCTTTCTTTTTGCCTAGAGAGCTTGTATACTGCGCCCAACACATGTGTGCATGGATTCAAGGAGAAGAAGATGAAATTATCACAAAAGAACAAACGCCAAATACTTGGCTATCTCTTACCGATAGTAACGGCCCTTTTGCTCCTTGGCCTCCTAGGTATCGCACTGCAGCGCTACTACAAAGACTCAAAAACCATCAGCAGCCAACTCACCGCCCAAACCGTTGAAGAACTTGCCCAAATATTCAAAAAGATCGACAACAGATGCAAAATCATTGATTTTGAGCACGAGAAAAATTACGTCGATTTTCTTACCGTTGAGCGATTTGTAGGCTCAGAAGTCGGCTCGATGAACCTCACCCATGCAGAAAAATGGGAAGGACCATACTTGCGCGACAACCCAACCATTCAAGAAAAATACTTTGTCATCATCGATACCCCTAAAGGATATTACCTTGCTCCCGGGGACGGCGTTAAATTAGCAAATAACAAAGTCGTCGGCGTTGATATAATACTTGATAAAAACACCGATTTTGACGCACTTATCAGCGACAAAGACATGCTTTTATTCGATGGGAAACCACTCGCACAATTTATTAAAGCAAAATAAAAACATCTAGTGGCAGGATATTAGAGCTAGTAATATCCTGCCACTAGTCTTAGCCAAAATAATCAAGGTGCATCGCAGCGCGAACATTACGCATCGTCTGGGAGGCAACCGAACGCGCTTTGCCAGTTCCCTGTTCAACCACATTTTTTACGTACGCCATATCTTGAGCTAGCATGGCACGCCGTTCACGAATCGGAGCCAAGAACGTATCAAGCACCTGAAAAAGATACTTCTTAAGTACCACGTCGCCTAATCCACCGCGCTGATACTGTTCCTTGAGCCGTTCAACCTCATTGGTATCAGGGTCAAAAGCATCTAAGTACGCAAAAACAGGATTGCCCTCAACCTTGCCTGGATCGCTCACGCGCACGTGATTCGGGTCGGTATACATCCCCATCACCTTTTTGTATAGCACATCAGAGGATTCACCCAAGTAGATGGTATTACCCATAGACTTGCTCATCTTTGCAGAACCATCCGTCCCTGGCAAACGCGCAATTTTGGGTACAATCGCCTCTGCTTCGCGCATAATTCCTTCACCATAAATACGGTTAAATGAACGCACTAATTCATTTGATTGCTCAATCATTGGCAACTGATCTTCACCCACCGGCACATACCGCGCCCGAAATATCGTAATATCAGCTGCTTGGCTAACTGGATATACCAAAAAACCTACCGGGATCCTGTTTTCAAGCCCTTTTTGATGCATCTCTGTTTTTACAGTAGGGTTTCTTTGCACACGCGCAAGCGTAACAAGATTAAGATAAAAAACCGTTAACTCGGCAATTTCTGGAATCATCGACTGGATAAAAATCGTTGTTTTTTCTGGATCTAGACCCACTGCAAGGTAATCCAGCGCTACTTCAAAAACATTCTCCCGAACCTTTTGAGGATTATCATAGTTATCGGTAAGCGCCTGAACATCAGCTATCATCACAAACTGTTGATAGCTATCCTGCATTCTAATTCGATTAGCAAGCGAACCAACATAATGGCCTAGGTGTAGCTGCCCCGTAGGCCGATCCCCTGTTAAAACAATATCTGCCATATAACCTCTTTCGCCTAAATCAAAAATGGTCAACTTCCCAACTTGGATATACACAAAGATCAAAAACTGTCTAAAGTAAGAATATACTGTTCTGGCATTATTTTAATGGAGCAAGTCCCATGGAATGGCTATCAGACCTCGCGCTTACGATTAAACAAGAGTTATGGCTTATTTCCTGGCGCGATATCCTTGAGATTCTATTTTTTTCCAGCGTAATTTATCGAATCATCCGCTGGCTCAATCACGATAAGCAAAAAAATCTTGTCCTGGGATTTTACAGCTACATCTCTATTTTTTTCTTGTCGTATTACCTCAATATTAGCGGCATCACCTTCTTTTTACTAGTAAGCGCTCCGGCCATTGCAATGCTATTTATTCTCCTTCACCAAAAAACCCTACAACGTAATTATGTCGCACTCAAAAGCACACCAACATCTCCTGAAATTGCAGACCGATGGATCGAAGAATTACTCCAAGCCTTCCTCCACGGGGTCAATAAAAATCGTCACATGATAGGCATCATAGAACGAAAAGCCCACCTAGAACCGTTTTTTATTGCACGCTGTCTATTCAATACACCGATATCACGCGAACTACTCACCCTACTTACCAACAGTACGCAAACTGAAGAAATCGCTACCTTCTGGGTAAACGAAGAAGGAAAACTCATCGCTTTCAACCCAATATGGAATGTAGAACAAGATGAAATTTGGCTAGCTCCGGATCTGAAAATTGCTGAAAAGCATAAACAGGATGCCGCAGTTATATCACAGCAAAGTGACGCAATTATCATTTTTCTTTCACCGGAAAATCGGCTTTTTGACGTAATTTTTGAAGGAAAACGTTTCGAAAACATTAGCGCTGGCTACAGCTTTTCGTTAATTAAACAATTTATAACTCAAATGCCAAAACCAAAAGGTTTGAACTATGAAGCTCCACACACTCGAAATAATCAACCATTCAACCGCGCATAAGTGTATCGCCCTTGTTATCGGTATCCTTATCTGGCAAATGGTGAGCGCCTTTCATTACACCTCCATCACGCTTTCTATCCCGCTTTGCTTATTTAATACGCAAACTCAAACAACATATTGTATTCCCAAACAGGTAAAAGTAACCTTGTATGGGGCGAAGGCAGAGTTGCGCACCATAGATTTTGCAAATTTAGCCGTGCATTTAAACGCACAAGAGCACGTCGATTCTCATACAAAGATACGCATTACCTCGCGCAATCTCCTACTTCCAAGTAGCATTCGAGTACTGCGGTTTTCGCCCACTAACCTCACAATTAGCAAGAATAGTTAAACATTCGTTTTCGAATACAAAAGGATCCTTTCAGTGTTATACTTTGGAACCGACGGCATACGCGCTCACCAAACAAGCCTTTTCTTTACCTCCCAATCCATAGCACTTATTGGACAGGCCCTAGCACTCTGGAGTAAAGGGAAAGGCCATTCCAGTAAAAAGATACTTTGTATTCATGACACGCGCGCCTCAGCACCCAAAATTAAGCTAGCCCTAACGTACGGGCTCCAACTAGAAAAATACCAACTTTTCGATGGCGGTATTTTACCTACTCCGGCAGCACACTGGATCATGCGAACAAGTCCGTTTGATTTTGCATTAATTTTAACAGCCTCACATAATCCTGCATACGACAACGGAATCAAAATCCTGTTACCAAATGCAAAAATAACACCAGAAGATGAATCAATTATTGAGCATCATTACAGCAATCTTCTTTTACGCTCATGTATCCCAGAAACAGCAACAATTGAGCAGTCCTCTCCAAAAAACTTCCAAAAAGATGCTCAAGAAAAATATCTTCAGCAATTCAACCAATACGTTCCCCTACCAAAACTCCATAACAAAAAGATCATCCTCGATTGTGCCCATGGCGCAATGTCTTTTGTTGCAGAAACTCTTTTTAAACCAACAGACGCGACAATCATCTGCATAAACAACCAACCAGATGGCCTTAATATTAATCAGGCCTGTGGGGCTATACACCCCCAATCTCTGATCGAAAAAATCAAAGAAGAACATGCTGACTTAGGATTCTCATTTGATGGCGATGGCGACCGTGTTATTGCCGTTGATGCCTCTGGTAACGTTAAAACCGGAGATGATCTTCTATGTCTGTTAACGCAACACCCGCAATTTATAGACCGTCAATATATTGTGGGAACTACAATGAGCAACCAAGGCCTCGAGCTTCATTTAGAAAAAACGGGGAAAAAACTGATACGCACAAACATTGGTGATCGCTCTGTTATAAAAGCCATGAAAAAACATAACGCCTTACTTGGAGGGGAACCCGGCGGACATATCATCATTAATGCAGGAATACCAAGTAGTGACGGCGCCGCTGCTGCGCGCTGGGCTTTGGATACCTGCACCGAAAGAGATAATTACTCCTTGCACTCATTCGCACCTCATGTGCAATTAACCGCAAGTATAAAGGCCCTGCATAAACCCGACTTTGCCAGACATCCACTCTACCAACAAGCGCTTGAAGAGATACGTCTTCATCTCCCCCAAGGCAGAGCACTAATTCGCTATTCTGGTACTGAGCCAATATTACGAATCATGGTTGAAAACACCGAAGAAACGGCTGCTCACCATACATTAAAAAAGCTCACAACACTCTTTCAATCAATTCTTTCATAGGAACAACTCATGAAACAACATCTTTTTAGACGGCTTTTAAAACTCCTACAATCGTTGTTCCTCAGTGGTCTTTTTGCACTCTTACCACTCGCATTCACCGTCTTTGTTTTTACATTCATCCTTAAAACAGCGCATCGCTGGTGTATGCCTTTGCTAGAACTTCTGCCTGCATATTTACAAAACATTCCCCTCATCGAGCTCTTTATCGTCGCACTTTTCCTCATTGGTATAGGCATCGTGCTCAAATTTTTCTTACTTAAGTGGCTCGTTGAACAAGTTGAAGAATTATTACGAAAGGTTCCTCTAGTCAAACAAGTCTATTTTGGCACCAAACAACTTATTAATGCCCTTAGTCCGCAGGAAGGAACACACTTTCAAAAAGTCGTTTTACTTGAGTTTCCCCGCAAAGGCATTTACAGTCTTGGCTTTTTAACGTGCCTCAACACTTCGCTCATTCTTACCCATGTAGAGAAGGAAGGCGAAAGTACTGCCGCCACCGCATATTACAATATATTCATTCCGCATACACCCAATCCCACAGGCGGTGCGTTTGTAATTGTTCCTGCACATGAGTGCATTATGACTGACCTCTCACGCCAAGACGCAATGGCTATTATCATTTCAGGTGGAATAATCCAGCCAGACATGATTGGGTGTACGATTACCAAAAAGTAGCCCCCCCCCTACAAAAAAGGAGTTGGTATGAAGATTGCTATCAATGGGCTTGGCCGCATTGGCAAAACATTTTTACGAACCTTGCTTGAACAAAGCAACCGTGTACCAGACATTGTCCCGGTCGCACTTAACATTGGACCAGCATGTCTGGAAACCCTGGTTACTACCATTAAATATGACAGCATAATGGGGCCACTTAGCAAAAAATACGAAATAGCCTTCAATGGAACTAAACTGCAAATAGGCTCTTGGAAAATAGAGATACTTCAAGAAACCGATCCACAAAAACTTCCATGGCAAACACTCGGTATTGATTGGGTTGTTGAAGATGCCTCAAAGCATTTGGCTGCTGGAGCTCGTAATGTATTAATTTCAGCGCCAGCGCACGAACCAGACTATACGATTATTCCCGGAGTTAACGACCAATCGCACCTCCCAGCATATGGACAAATCATATCATTAGGTAGCTGTACCACCAATGCAATAGCGCCCCTTCTTAAGGTTCTCCTCGGCGTAATCTCGGTAGAAGCAGTCCATCTTGTTACAACACATGCCTACACAAACACCCAAGCACTACTTGATTCGATCCCAACAACAACAAAAGATGTCCGCAAGTTTCGTGCGGCCGCCAGCAATATTATTCCGGGAGAAACCGGCGCAGGAAACTTAATGGGCGAAATTTTCCCACAACTTGCGGGAAAAACATCCGCACTTGCACTGCGTGTTCCCGTTGCAAACGTTTCCTTGGTTGAACTAACCTGGCAAAGCGCTTCATCAATAAACGCAACAGAACTGTTGAACGCCTACAAAAATGCAGCCGCAAAGAGCCTCGCTGGAATTTTGGATGTTCTCGTCCTATTCGGTTACTCTTGATGCCCCGCTGCTCACGGCAACAAAAACAATGGGCTCAATGTTTGGATGGTACGATAATGAATATGGATACAGCAACAGACTCGTTGATTTTTTAGTATCACAGCTTAGATAGAAAATTTCATAATTTTTGCACAACCCAAAAGTATAGGGGCGGGAATAAATTCCTGCCCCTATACTCTATACTGTTAGCTAATAGCTAGCTAATGCAGCTCAACTGGCTACTATAATTGTGGCGCAGCTTTTTCGGTTGGCTTGTCAGTTTTGCACGTCTTGCATGTTCTGCACGACTTTTTTTCTTTTTTTACTTTTTCTTTTTTAGGTGCTTTCTCGCAGCAGGAACGGCAAGACTTTTTCTCTTTAGCTACCTTTTCTTTTTTCTCGCAGCATGACGTTTTCTTCACGCAACAAGCTTTCTCTTCCATAGTTTTGCCATCACAACGGGTCCAGCAACTGCAAGAATCTTTTTTTACTTCTTTTTTGGGCTTATCCGTTTTGCTGCAACATTTAAAAGGAGAGCAACAGTCTTTCTTCTCTTTCGCTACCTTCTCTTTTTTTTCGCCGCACTTAAAAGGAGAACAACAGTCTTTCTTCTCCTTTTCTACCTTTTCTTTCTTTACACAACAAGTACGACAAGACTTCTTCGCTTTAGCCGCTGTATCTTCTTTAGCCAACACGGCTCCCGAAGTTACTACGCCCAATAAAGCTAAGCTCAATAGAAGCTTTTTCATGACAATCTCCCTTTAAAAGGTCATACAACCATACCGCCAACGGGTACTTCATACGTCTTTATTAGTATTACCCTCATATAATACTAATTGCAACATTTAAGTATTTTTTTTGCAAAATACTCCTACAACATTGACCCCACTGCAAAGACCTGTATCGTTAATACCATACATAAAGAAAGGATGCACTATGAAATGGCACCGAATTTGGGCCGTTGCCTACCGGCTTTTAATCCAATACAACAAAGACTTTAATAAACTTGCCTCTATTTTTTATTGGCCAGTTCTGGATATCATTGTCTTTGGATTTATGATAACTAGTATTAGTCAGCCAACCGAAAACAACGGACTCCTCATCAATATTGCCCTGTGGCCACTGGTCAACCGCGGCAGTTTAACTCTTTCCCTTGCACTCTTTGAAGAACTGCGCTCTCAAAATCTAGCTAACTTATTAACAACTCCGCTCACCATTTATGAATGGATAGCGGGCAGCATCTTAGAGGGCGCACTATCTTCCCTTGCCGTCCTGGGAGTCTGTTCAGGAATCTTATGGGGCCTTTTTCATGTCAATGTCCTCGAGGCAGGTCTATTAATTATCCCCGTATGCATATTTGGTTTTTTAACCGGAGTTGCCATCAGTTTTCTTACTACGGCTATCCTTATCGCCTGGGGTACCCGCTTCCAAACCATTATTTGGATGGCAGGATGGGGTTTTGGGCTCATTAGCGGAATCTTTTATCCAATCGAAAACTTACCAGGATTTTTACAAAGCGCCGCGCAACTATTTCCCCTACATTACCTATTTTCTAATATTAGAGAGTTTGTAAGTACACAACAATTTACACTTTTCAACTTATTAATTGGCATTTTAGGCTCAATCGGATATTTCCTCTGTTGTGGAGCCCTGTTCCTTTTGGCATACAAATACAGCAGAAAGCAGGGCCTCAATCACCTTGTTTAGCTAGTAAATTTTCACCAATTGCTTGGGCATGGACTTTCGCTAAAGGCTGGAGCATTTCTGCAACCTTAGGAAGCTCTTGATCAATTTTTTCTAACATACCCAATACACCAATACGAACTTTTTGCAATTGCTCAATCAATTGAATAATAGAATCCTGTTCAATTCCTTTAAAGCGCGGTCCTATCTCAAAAACTCCACCAACCTTTAACGTCGACCGATCCATAATCTCAAACAAATCATTCGTTAAATCTTTAAGAAAAACCATGAGCTGATCAAAAAGGCCCTGATTCTCGCTAAGCTCGAGCAGTACAGGGGTTAAATATGACAATAGCAACGCAATAGAGTGGACCTTGGCAAAACCAGCCTTTTGTTTTGCCAGTTCGCCCAGCCTATCATCCACAAGCAACAGTGCCTTGTTCACCTTGGGCAACAATTCATCAAAACCATAATCAAACAAAGAACCCAATTGGCTACCAACACGATTAAGCTTAGACCAAGCCTCGTTAGGCAATTTAATCAACGAATCGACCCCTGATGCCAATGTATGGATGGACAATCCTTCTGCAGCATTCAACATCCCGGCACCAATAGAACCACCTTTTAATGCTCCCTCCAAGAGCTCTTTTGTTGTCATATTACCCAACTGCAAGACGAATACAATCATACCGCTCATACTTTGAAGCAACTGGCCGGCACCTTTAATCGAATCAGTAACCTCTGGCGCCAAGCGATCCCATTCGCTGCCAACTTTATGCAAAACTGGTGAAAAGTAGGAAAAGAAGGTGCTCGATTGATCAAGTCGCTTTCGATATAATCGCTCCATATCTTGCCGCCCAGAATTTTGAGCAAAACGCAGTAAAATTTGTAATAAATCGTTTGCAACTGGTTCCACAAGACGTAAAAAGTTCCTAAAAACTACCGTAACTTGTGAAAGATGATTAATCGTAGCCAACTTATCCGAAACGAAAACAACTTTTTGACCAAGTTCAGCGGGTGTCACCGAATCAGGTAATTTGTCGATTTCACCCATAGCTTGAGCAAGCGCTGCAAAACTTTCCGAAACATTTTTAATATATGTATTCAACGCATTAATTGATTCTGTATCGCCCAAAACATCTTTTTGCATTCCCTGTAATGCCAAAAGAGCTCCATTGAGCTTGCCAAAAAGGTCTGCTTCTACAAACGTCTGGGCACCGCCTACGAGATCTCGCCCGGTCTGAAGAACACTTTCAGCTGCCTTTTTCACGGTCTCAGCGCCCTGTTGCACTGTTGTCACTGCTTCGTGCACAACCTTTTCCCCTGTTCGCACAGCTTCATTCACTGGCTGAAAAACACCGCTTCCCTGACGCGCATGGCAAGCAGCATCCCACCACTCGCATGCCGTGCAAAGCTGCATACAACCAAAACTCAGAGCTATTAGCAAATACTTCATCACCTTTTCCCCCAAACACTTCGCAACTAAGGACCTACCTTTTACTATAAAAATAGTGTATTAATCTCAACCAAAACAATAATTTCTAATTAAATTAAAAATAAGACAGGTCGAACCAGTGTATAGTCCGCACCCGTCCTATCTAAAAACGATCACTCAAACTAGAAAACGTTAACACCCAATGTTTGTTGGGCTAACACGTTCCCGCCAGCTTTTGCAGTTGAAATCACAAGGTCTTTCAGATAGCCAAGCGCTATCTCTTGAAGTTTATCAACCTTGTAACCCGTTCTTTCCTCTACGTACTTAACAGCTTCTGCACTTCCTTTGGCTTTAAGATATTCGAGCCACTCTTGAGCAGATTTACCTGAAGCCTGTTTTAGGGCACTATTCATTGCACCCCAATTAATCTGGCGCGGAATCCACGATGCAATAAAATTCTTAACCTTTGGTGTTAAATATCCCCACCACGAAGTCAATTCTATTTCCTTTTGCCCTTGTACAGCCATTTCTTCTGCAGTCGGTTTATCAATAAGAACAAAGTCATCCGATACCTCAGCAGCACCTTGCGCTACGCCTTCGCCTGGCCCCTTGTCTTCTGTATTGCTAAACTCCTGCATTTCTATTTCCTCGCCTTCAATCGCGCTACCTTCTCCAGCACCACGCAATCCAAGGAAACTTCCTGCACCAATGGCAAACAAACTCACCAAGGTTAATGATAAAAACTTCTTCATGCTTCTTCTCCTTTTATAAATATTTCATCTTTCTTATCTCTATTTTTCCAATTGTCGGGCTACGGCACGATAAAGCGCCGCCATCACAAACGAAAGCGCCGCGTTTCTAGCGTAAGCCCACGCTGCCCTTTTCAATTTTTCGTAGGCCAAACTTCCCAATTCGACAGTTTTTTTTTCTGTCACCTTTTCAACGGCAACCTTTTGAGGCATTTCAACGCTAAACTCAGCAATTCCTTCAGTCGCCAATAAAAAATCACCAAAACAAAAAATCACTAAGCAAGAGATCCACAAAAACTGGGCTATTTCTTTCATACGCACCTCTCTTTTTACTTTTGCTGTTCTTAGGATAAACTATAATGTTTTCAAATAGCAATAAATAAAAGCTTTTGTGTTTGTTCTTTGCTCTTTTTTTATTTAGGCTTAAAAGCATCTAAATCCCTTAAAGTAGGTTGATTGCCATGCCAGTATTAGAAGTTCAAACACTAACCAAGTCTTATAAATCAAAACAGGTCATTGCACCCCTAAGTTTTTCGTTACAGCGGGGTGAAATTCTTGGCATACTAGGACCAAATGGCGCAGGTAAAACCACCCTGCTTTCGATGCTACTTGGGCTTCTGGAGCCAACATCAGGCTCAATCAAATACTTTGGCGTAGACTTTGAAAAAAACAAAAGCAACATCTTGGCACGCATTGGCACTGCTAGCGCGTATGCACAACTCCCCGCACCACTTACGGTTGAACGCAATCTCGATATTTATGGCCGTCTATACGGACTTTCAAAAAAAATTCGCACCGAACAGATCAATTTCCTCCTTAGGCAACTTCAAATTGAACACCTCAGAAGTCAAAATGTTCAGCATCTTTCAGCGGGAGAAATGACCCGGGCCGTAATTATCAAAGCATTTTTACATAACCCTGAACTCGTGCTTTTGGATGAACCAACCGCTTCACTTGATATTGAGATTGCCGCAAAAATACGCCACTTTATCCTAGAAAAACAAAAAGAACAGGTCTCCTGTATTATTACCTCGCACAACATGGCTGATATGACCGAACTATGCGATCGAATACTCGTGCTCGACAAAGGAACCATTGTAGCCGAAGGTACTCCCGAAGAACTTGTTTCTCAAATGCGCACGTGTAAGGTCAAACTTATGGCCGAACCGCACAATCTACAACGGCTTATCGAATTTGCACAAGAACACCGCATACCCTTTATTCTGCTCGTAAATGAAATTGAGCTTGAGGTTGAGACCCTTCAAGTAGCTCAAACGCTTCAAGAAATCACCAAGCGAGGTATTATATTTGTTCATCTCAAAATTCAAGAGCCTTCACTTGAAGATTATTTCCTTTCAATAGCAGAAAGGAAGGCCGCATGATTCCACGAATCATCCGAGTTAAGAACTTTCTTAGCTATGGCCCCAACCCGCAAGAAATCGATTTTTCAAACCATCAATTTATCTGTTTAAGCGGAAAAAATGGGCATGGCAAATCCGCCCTATTGGACGCCATAACCTGGGTGCTATGGGGACAGGCACGAAAAATGAATGGGGTTGCCCGCGCTGACGAACACCTCGTACACCTTGGACAAGACTATATGGTCGTCTCATTCGACTTTGAATGCAACAATATAATCTACCGCGCTACTCGAGAATATTCGAAAATAAAAGGCAAAAAAACATTAACAGAGCTTCAATTTGGCGTTCTTGATCAAGAGAGCGGCAACTTTATTACAAAAACTGGAAAAACCTCTCGTGAAACTCAAGAAACAATAACAAAGACGCTTGGCCTTACTTTTGACGGATGTGTAAACTCCATTTTTTTGCGACAAGGTCAATCACACGAATTTTCAAAAAAATCCCCCCAAGAACGCAAAGAAGTCCTTGCTTCCATCTTAGGACTAGCGCACTTAGAAGAATATCGAGATAAAGTACTAACCCTTGTGCGTGAATTATCTCATGAGAAATTACGTACCGAAGAAAAAATAGAAGAACTACAAAAAACAATCAAAGATCTCGGGATTCTTGATGATCAATTAGTAGCAACAAAAAACAAGCAGGCTGAACTCATCGCCAAAATAAAAACAACCAGAGATCAGTTACAACAAACGATAGCCATACAAAAACAATATCAAGATACATACAGTCAGCTTCAGCTTCTCATACAAGAGTTTGAATTAACAAAACAAAACACAACGCAACAAAAAAACACGTATCAGCGCTCCTTACAAGAGTGGAAATCACTACGCAAAGAGCTCCGTGATAAAATTAATATTGCTCAACCAAGAAGAGCCGAGAACACGCTCGTAGAAGAAATACAACTAATACAAGCAAAAAAAAGCCAGTCCTTACTGCTTCAACAACAAAACATCCGAATACAACAAGAGCTCAATGACCTTGAGCAAAAACATCAGCTGGAACTCATAAACGGCTTGCAGGAACATAACGAACAAATTCAAAAAACAACAACGCAGTTACATATACTTTCACACCGGTACAACCACATAGTAGACAAACAAATAACGCTTGAAACAGAGCTAAATTCTTATAAAAAAGAAGAAAGCACTCAACCCATAATCAATGTTCAAGCTAAACTTGAAGAAACCGAAAAACGCCTTACACATTCTAAAAACAGTATTGACTCAGCTAACCAAGAAATAAAACGAATCATCCAAAAGAGCAGCAAGGAACAACAGATACTCAGCTTACTGCAACATACCACTGCCCATTGCCCGACTTGTAAACAAGTTTTGCCCAATGAACAAAAAGAGCTGCTCAACAAAGAATACTTCCTACAAGTAGCCAAACTAGAGCACCAACTAAAGCGCCAACAATCCCGGCTTGCAACTGCACAAAAGATGGCTATGCGCTACCAAAAGCAAGAAATTACCCTAAAGAAAACACTTCAAGAACAGGAACAGCAGATCAAATATCAAACACTGTTTGAAGAAAAAACTATCCTACACGGTAAAATCATAGACGAACAAAGTGCACTTTCATGTGAAATTGAAGAAATAAAAAAACAGCTCGCCCTCCAAAACAAGCAAAAAGATAGTGCATTCACTACCCTCAAAGAAAAATACCAATTCAATGGACAACGAATCAAACTGTCGGATCAGCAGCATCAGATAACAGCTGCAGAAAAAAAAATACACGAGGAGCTACGGCTTCAAGATGAAGCCGCGCTAGAAAAAGAATTACAAGATGTCCGTTCCTGGGCCTCAATTCGCGAACGCATCGCTTCAAAAAAAGAAGAAAAACGACGCACCGCTCGAGCTCTTCATGAGGCGATAATTACCTACAAAGGTAGCGCCAAACATATGCCTCTTCTCCTCAACAAGATAGAGACTGCGCGCAAGCAGATTCCGCCAAACGATCCCGCTCATATGACACTATTACAAAAGCAGATCGAAGAATTAACGCATGAATACATAGAAAGTACGGGCCAAATAAAACTCTTACAAAATCAGCAGGTCATGCTTGCAAAAGCACGCAACGAACTCCAACATGTATACGCAAAAAAGCAGGCGCTTAATATCGACCTTGAAGAATATCAGATGCTCAGCACTGCGCTCGGAAAGAACGGGTTACAAGCACTTATGATTGAGAATATTCTCCCAGAAATCGAATTAGAAGCTAATGCCATTTTAAGAAGGCTTTCGGATAACAATACGCAAGTTTTATTTGAATCGATAAAAGACCTGAAAAATGGCAATTCTCGGGAAACGTTAGATATACACATTTCAGATAATATGGGCATACGACCCTATGAACTGTTTTCTGGCGGTGAAGCATTCCGCATAGATTTTGCGCTTCGCATAGCTCTGTCAAAACTACTTGCTAAACGCTCTGGTACACCGCTACAAACACTCATCATAGACGAAGGCTTTGGATCGCAAGACGAATCGGGCCTCGAGAAAATTCTCGAAGCCCTACATCGAATTCAAAATGACTTTGAAAAAATTATCGTGGTATCACACCTTAGCGAGATGAAAAACCAATTTCCTGCTAATTTTATTATCGAAAAAACGGCTTCTGGATCTCGTGTTACGATTGCGGAGCAATGGTAGGCAACTGATAACGTACAAAATCAATAGCACCTTTACCCGCAGCACAAATGCCACTACCCGATGCTACAGGTGCTTGTCGATACGCCCACTGAACAACATCACCGGCAGCAAATACCCCATGCATACTTGTTTCACGGGTTATCGGATCAACAATAATATGCCCAGAAGAAGAGAGTTCAATCTGGCCATCAAACAGCCCGGTATTAGGCCCATGTCCAATCATAATAAACACACCAGAAACAGGCAAAACCTCGAAGGCTGATTCATCTTTATTAAAGAGCATAATACCACTCACCTGGGAGCCATCACCAAGAATTTCACGAGGCTCTCGACCATATAAAATTTCAATTTTGCCTTCATAGTCACGTAGCTTTTCGCGCACATAGCGCTGCGCACGCATTTCACGACCTCGAACCAATACGTAAACATGGCTTGCGTACTCCGCAAGATGAACAGCTGAAGTAAGTGCAGAATCACCACTTCCAACAACCGCTACCTCTTTACCTTCAAAAGCAAACGCATCACAGGTAGCACAACCAGAAACACCAGAGCCCCAATAACGTTCTTCACCAGGAATACCAATCTTACGTGGGCAGGAACCAGTTGCAATAATTACAGCTGACGCTTCCATTGTTTCTGCTTCAGCAAAATCCAACAAAAAAGGATAGCGTGTTAAATCTGCTGCAATTACCTTATCTTCCAAAAAAGTAACACCGCGAGACTTAGCTTGAGCAAGGATCGATTCCATAATGTCATAGCCACTTGCCGGTTGAATGCCCGGCCAATTTTCCACCCATTTAGCCCGCGTAATAAGCCCGCCAGGCTCATCGCCAGTAATCAAAACCACCGGGATACGCGCGTCAGCGATATGCATAGCCGCTGACGCTCCGGCAGGCCCTGAACCTATAACAACTACCGGTAACTGCCGAGCAAATAAACCACCACCAAGTAGTAATAAGGCAACAAACAAAGAACGCATTCCAACCACGGTTACTCCCTCCCTATAGGATTATACCTTTAAAAGCAAAAAGGCCTCCTGTTCAGGAGGCCTTTTAAGTACCTTATACCCACTCGATACGAGCCATTTCCGCGGTATCACTCATGCGACGCCCCAAAAGAAGCACGCGTGTGTATCCCCCCGGACGCTCGATATAGCGCGGAGCAATTTCTTTAAATAGCTTAACCAAAGCTTCTTCTTTGTAAGGAAGCAAGGCCTTTGCACGACGCCGTAGTGTCATCTCATTGCCACCACGGGCCAATGTTACTAACCGCTCAGCAAATCGACGGGCTTCTTTTGCACGAGCCTTGGTAGTCGTTAGAGAACCATTCATAATGAGCGAGATAACTTGATTGCGCAAAACGGCCATTCTGAGTGGCCCCGCCATATTTAAGCGCTTAAAATTCTTCTGATGCTTCACAGTTATTCCTTTGCCTTATCTTTTATCGCAAGAAGATCGGCTTCTTGTATGTTCATATCAAGAGAAAGACCATGCTGTTTAAGGCCTTCCTTAACTTCGTCAAACGACTTTTTACCGAAATTTTTCGTCTTTTGTAGTGCATCCTCACTCATATTTACAAGATCAATAATACGAGCAACCCCCGCATTAATGAGACAATTATGAGCACGAACTGAAAACTCGAGTGCATCAATTGGTTTTAAGAGAAGGTCTACTGGCAAACCGCCCACTAAAACCTCGCCCTTTTCATGACGCGTAACACTTTGAGCTTCCTCAGCAACTTTAGAAATAGCATTAAATGGTATTTCTTGAACAGATAGAAAGTGTTCAAGCTGGGTACGCAATACAGAAACTGCATAGTTAACTGCATCGACAGGTGATATAGTTCCATCCGTTTCAACCGATAAAACCAGCTTATCGTAGTCTATCGTGTCACCAACACGCGTCTTAAAAACATCGTATGAAACTTTTCGTACCGGAGCAAACACTGCATCAAGGTAAATTTTCCCATCCGGTTGCAGCATTTGTCCCACCGGCCATTTTGCAGGTCGATATCCGCGTCCACCTTCAACGAAAAATTCGATTTCTAATGAACCGTTTTTTGCAACATGAGCTATCATATGGTCTTGATTCAAGAGTTCAAGATGATCATCTGCAACGATATCTTTAACCGTTGCAACTGACTCTCCATTTACAGAAAGACGCATAACACCTGGTTCCCCAGTTTTGTTACGTACGACGATCTCCTTAATATTAAGGATTACTTGCATAGCATCTTCAATGACACCAGGCAAAACGGAGAACTCGTTATTAACACCCTTGATAATAACACTGGTAACCGCCGCACCCTCAATACCGCCCAACAATACACGCCGTAGCGCGTTTCCAAACGTCAAGCCAAAACCAGGCTCCAAGGGCTGCGCCACCAATCGACCTTCAGACTGAGTCAATATTTCCGCATCCCACTTCACCTTAGAAATAGTCAGCGGTTGATACGTCTTTCTATCCATCTAAACTCCACGATTATTTTACGTCCACCAACACCATTGAAGCTCATTACTACTTCGAATACAACTCAACAATAGCGCTATCGTTTACCTGCATCATGACATCGTCACGAACTGGCATACGAAGAACCTTGCCTTTACGTGCTTTTTTGTCCTGCTCAAGCCACTCAGGAACTTTATGCACAGGACCACGCTTATCCACTACTTCTTTAAGAAAACCTTCTTTTTCTAAAGATAGAGGAGAAAGGGAAATTTCATCGTCAATGCGCACGAGATATGAAGGAGAGTGAACTCGTCCACCGTTAACAAAAACATGACCATGCACAACAATTTGTCTAGCTTGGGCACGGCTTCCTGCTAACTTGAGTCGGTAGACTACATTGTCTAAACGACGCTCCAGCATACTCAGCAACATTTCACCCGTTGCATGCTGGCTTTTTACAGCCATATCAAAAAAGCGCTTAAACTGCCGCTCACGCATACCGTAGGCTTGCTTTAAATTTTGCTTTTCACGAAGCTGCCGGCCATATTCTGTAACTTTTTGCGCACGCTTAGTAACCACGCCCTTTTGCTTGGTTTCTTCACGCCCGCGACCCGTTTCTCTTGTTTTACGTTCCATTAATTATCTCTCAACACAAGTTATTGCACACTATTCCAAACTAGACGCGCCGCTTCTTAGGCGCACGGCACCCATTATGAGGAAGCGGTGTTACATCGCGCAACGCCAAAATATTTAAACCTTGCGCCTGAAGTGAGCGCACAACTGCATCGCGCCCAGCACCCGGCCCCTGAAGGTTAACTTCAAGGTTTTTTACGCCAAAAACGGACATCTCTTTTGATAGTTGGACGCCAATCTGAGAACCCGCGTACGGCGTTCCTTTGCGAGAGCCTTTAAAGCCCAAGCGGCCAGAACTGCAACGCAAGAGTACATCACCCTCTAAAGTCGTAACCGAAACCAAAGTGTTGTTAAAGCTCGACTTCACATGAACGATTGCAGAATCAACCTGACGACGCGTTTTTTTTGTTTTCTTTGTATAGGCCATTTCAGTATCCCAACTCAACAAGCATTATTTCTTAGTTACTTTGCGTTTACCTGCAACGGCTGTGCCACGAGGCCCTTTACGTGTACGCGCATTGGTCTTGGTACGCTGACCACGCACCGGCAAACCCCGAGCATGTCGCGTTCCACGATATGAACCAATTGCACGAAGACGTTTTATATCTTCACTTTCCTTACGGCGCAAATCGCCCTCAGTAAGATATTTTTCTGCAATTTCATGCTGAAGAGCAGCAACCTGAGCTTCAGTAAGATCTTTAACACGAACCGAAAAATCAATAGCTAACTTAGTCAAAATTTCTCGTGACCGCGCCAACCCAATTCCAAAAATATAAGGCAATGCATATTCTATGCGCTTGCTGTTTGGGAGATCAACACCCTGTATCCTTGCCATACAGTCCTTTTACTATACGTAATCAATCAAAACTAACCTTGACGCTGTTTGTGCCGCGGATTGCTCTTGCACAAAACACGAACTATTCCCTTGCGACGAACAATGCGACAATCTTTACACATTGGACGCACCGATGTTCTTACTTTCATTGTGAAACCTCAATATACCTTAGGTATGAAAAAATTTAAACTGCACCTTTTTTATATCTCAAAACAATACGCCCACGGGTCAAGTCATAGGGAGACAATTCAAGAGCAACTTTATCGCCGGGCAAAATACGAATATAATTCATCCGCATACGTCCAGATATATGTCCCAAAACAATATGCCCACCTTCAACCTCGACACGAAACATAGCGTTTGGAAGCGTTTCCTTCACTATGCCATCAAGACGAATAACATCTTCTTTTTGATTATTCTTTACCACCCAACACCTACCTACCGCTAACACGCGTTACAACTTCAGGACCATTTGCCGTTACCAAGACCGTATTTTCATAATGTGCTGTTAAGCCGCCATCCTTGGTAAAAACTGACCACCCATCAGACGCATCAACAAACACTTGAAAATCGCCCTCAGTCAACATTGGCTCAATAGCAAAGGTCATTCCCTCCTTTAACAGAGGCCCAGCCCCCGGTTTACCATAATTTGGAATCTCCGGTTCCTCATGCATATGCCGCCCAATACCATGGCCGCAAAAATCACGTACAACACCGAACCCGGAGGACTCTATTGTAGTCTGTATAGCAGCAGAGATATCAAATAATCGTTTACCAGGAAGCGCGTTTTTGATGCCCGCATTAAATGACGCTTCAGCAACTTCAGCGAGCCTTTTACCAACAGACGCAACCTCTCCGACGAAAAACGTTCGCGCAGCATCCGCACAATATCCACGCCAAGCGGCACATATATCAACTTTAACAATATCTCCCGGCTTAACAACAACGCGAGAAGACGGTACACCATGAACCAAAACATCATTAAGCGAGATGCAGCTTACATGTCGATATCCATGATACCCCTTAGTCTGAGAGATCATAGACTTGCGGCGCAACTCAGCCTGAATCCAAGAATCAATCTCTAGTGTTGTCATCCCCGGATGAACCACTTCAGACAATTGCAAAAAAAGCTCCCCTAGGCGCTCACCAGCACCCCGCATCATCTGCAACGCTTCTCTGCCTCTTACCGCGATCATTGTATCCTAGCTATTTTTAAAAACCTTTACAGAACTACACGCTCGCAACGCAGCAACAAAATCATCAAAAACATCTTCAACCGGTGCCAATACATTAAGCCGAGCAACGGCAACACCATGCTGTTGGTAATAATCTTTTAATGCATCTGCTTGCTCGTGATACACCTTCAATCGCACGCGCACCGCATCAGCTGTATCATCACTACGAATTTGCAGCGGGGCCCCACAACGATCACAAACTGAGTCATTACGAGGTGCTAACTGCTCATCGAGTAAGGAATACACCGCGCCACACTGCTTGTGCGAACAAACACGCCGCGAGGTTAATCGACGCGCCACTTCTTCATCAGAAAGCTCAAACAAAAGCATACATGGCGAAAAGCCCGCAAGGTCCTGCAACATACTAGTCAGAGCAACAGCCTGAGCACGCGTTCTAGGAAAACCATCCAATAAAAGATCTTTATCTTTTGGCGCCTTTGAAAGCAACCATGAACGCACCGTATCAATAACGACATTATCAGGTACGAGTTTACCAGATCTAACAAAAAGGTCTATCTGCTGCCCAAGCTCACCGCCTTCTGCAGCTTGCCACTTTAACAAATTCCCGATAGAAACATGCTCAAACGGCAGTCTTTCGACTGCCATTTGAGATACTGTTCCTTTACCAGATCCTGGAGGCCCCATCAAAACAACTAATTGCTGATTCATGGTTACTGCACCTTATTCTTCATTCGGCCAGCAGAAAGAAAACCTTCATACCGACGTTCGATCAAATAAGACTCTACTTGAGAAGCAAATTCAAGAGCCACACCAACCGCAATCAACAATGAAGTACCTGTCAGGAAGAATGGCATATAAACAAATCGATACATAAGGTTTGGCAGAACAGACAAAAAGCCCAAGTACAGGGCGCCCAAAAGGCCTACACGCGTCAAAATGTAGTAGAAAAAGTCCGCCGTACTTTTGCCTGGGCGAATCCCTGGAACAAAACCACCACTTTTCTTCATCTGATCAGCAAGCTTAACTGGGTTATAAACAAGTTCCGTATAAAAATACGTAAAGAAGACAATTAACCCAAACTGTAGGAGGTTGTACAAAAAGCTTGTGCGCCAACCCGTACTCAAAATAGCTGCCGCAACGCCCTTAAATAAACCCGCCCACTGCAAAATACCCGCCAAAATGGAAGGAATCTGCAAGAAAGAGCTCGCAAAAATAACAGGCATAACACCCGAGGTATTAATCTTAAAAGGAATATAGGAGCTTTGCCCACCATATACCTTACGACCTACAACACGGCGTGCATACTGCACTGGAATCTTGCGCTCACCCTTTTCTAAATAAACAATAGCCGCAGTCAAGATGAGATAGAAAAGCAGAACAAAAAACGCAACAAAAAGATGCATAGAACCGGTCTGTACCGCATTTACCGTCTGGATAGCGTCATTCGGAAATTGTGCAACAATGCTCGCAAAAATCAGCATTGAACTACCATTACCAATCCCCATCAGTGAGATCTGTTCTCCCATCCACATGATAAACATAGAAGCGACAGTTAAAGAAAGAACGAACACAAAACGGAAACCAAATCCCGGGGAAATTACCGCGCCCATAGCCTCTAAGGCCGCGGCATATCCCGTACTGTATGATATACTCAAAGCAAGAGTCAAATAACGAGTATACTGATTCATGATCTTATACCCGTAGTCGCCCTCTTTCATCAGTTGCTCAAAATACGGGACAGTGAATCCCATAAACTGCATGATAATGGATGCGGTAATATAGGGCGAAATGCCAAGCGCAAACAACATTCCTCTCGACAAGCTTCCCGCCGAGACCATGTCTAAATACGACAAAACACCACCCAAAACCTGACTGCCATGCTCAAGGGTCTGCTTCAAAAAGACCACATCAACACCAACCGCCGGTATATACGAGCCAATACGATATACAATCAACACCGCTAAGGTGAAGACTAACTTGCGAGCAAGCTCAGGAATAAAAAAAATATTCCTTAAATTCCGAATAAGAACCACAACCTACCTCTCCTTGGTTAGATGTGCCGCGCCACCCTTTGCCTCTAAAGCTGCTTTAGCCGAACTACTGAAAGCATCTGCATGAACGACAAGCTTTTTATCAAGGTCGCCCCCGCCCAAAACTTTGATCGTTGCCGAATTACCCGAACGAAGAAGCCCGCGCTCAACCAATGCCTGGCGGGTTATCTCCTGTCCATCTTCAAACAACTTACCCAATTGACCAACATTAAAGATCACAACTTCTTCTTGGAAACGTAGATTATTAAACCCACGCTTTGGAAGACGCCGCGCCAATGGCATTTGGCCACCCTCAAAAATACCGCCCTTAGCACCGCCAGAACGCGACTTTTGTCCGCGCTGACCCTTGCCACAGCTGCCACCACGACAGCCGCCACGGCCGATGCGCTTACGCGCCTTTAATAACTTGGTTTGATTATGCAGACTGAATACCATGGCTACCCTTTACCACTTGTTCTATTGTTTTTCCACGCAACTGAGCAATACGGCTTGCAGTGCGTCCCTTCGCAAGGGCGTTCAGCGTTGCTTTTACTAAATTAATACCACAGCCTGATGGACCAATTGACTTCGCCAAAACGTCTTGAATGCCGGCTGCCTTCATAACTGCACGAATAGCACCACCTGCGATCAAACCCGTACCCTTATACGCAGGGCATAGGACAACGTGATTTGCTCCGTGACGACCTTTTACCATATAAGGAAGCGTCGTTCCACGAATCGCAACATCAAACATACTTTTACGAGCACGAACTGTTGCTTTAGCTATGGCAGAGGAAACATCGCGACTTTTGCCCAAGGCAATTCCGATGCGACCTTTTCCGTCTCCTGAAACAACAAAAGCTGAAAATGAAAATTGCTTGCCGCCCTTGGTAACCTTGGTCACTCTTCGGACGCTTACAACAGAGTCAACAAACTCTTTAGCAAACTCTTTATTCTCTTCCATCAAATACATTCCTAAAATTTTTTAAATATAGGCATCAAACCGTTAGGCCGCCAGCACGCAATCCATCAGCCAAAGCCTTAACGCGGCCATGGTACAAGAAAGTGCCACGATCAAAAATAACCTGGGAAACACTATGCGCCTGTGCTCGTTTTGCCAATTCAAGGCCCAACGCATACGCTTTTTCTTTTTTGTCACCAGAGAGATTTTTTAACTCTAACGTAGAACAACTAGCCAATGTATGCTGCGCATTATCATCAATAAGTTGTGCATACATATTACGGGCGCTCCTAAAAACGGAAACTCGAGGGTGCCCGCCCCGGGTCAAACGTCCGCGAACACGCAAAGCTCTGCGCCGTGCGCGCTGCTCAATTTTTCTTCTCAAAGACACGATGTAAACTCCGTAATTAATAGTATTAGCATGTATTATGATTTAGCCTTACCCGCCTTGCGACGAATTTTTTGGCCAAGCAAGTAAACACCTGTTCCCTTGTACGGTTCTGGCGGACGCAAAGCACAAATTTGGCTACAACAATGTCCTAAAAGCTCTTTGTCACTCGACCAAGCAGTAAGCAATTGCCCCGTTTTATCAATCTCGATCTTCACGCCAGTAGGAACTGCAAAATCGATCTTGTGACTAAACCCAAGAGAAAACTCAAGATCATTGCCTTTTTTTACTGCCTTAAAACCAAGCCCAACAATGGTTACTTTTTTCTCAAAGCCAAGCCCTGCACCCTTGATTTTATTCGCTAATAATGCGCGATGCAAACCCCATAAACGGTTTGTGTCTGAAGTAACCCTGGAAGGAGCTAATACAACTGCATCCTCTACAAGCTGCGCCTGTAAAAGGTCAGGCAATTCATACACACCCTGGGCGTTCTTGCCCTTATATTCAACGACCGCCCCCTTAATCTCAACAGTAACCCCATTGAGCGGAATTGGCCTTCTTCCTATTTTCGACATATGATACCCGCCTTACCAAATCTCGCACAAAACTTCGCCACCAACACCATGCGCACGAGCAGCCTTATCAGTCATTACACCTTTACTGGTAGTAACAATTGAAACACCCAGTCCCCCGGCAACATGACCTAGATTTTTTGCTCCTGCATAGGAGCGGCAACCAGGTGTACTTACTCGATTAATCTCATGTATAGCTGACTCTCCGCCAACATACTTCAACGCCAAACGAATACGACGATATGCGCACTCTTCTGAGACTTCAACTAGTTGAAAATCCCGAATATAGCCCTCTTGCTGTAAAATTTCAACAATGCGGAGCACCTGGCTAGAATAAGCAAAATCAACAGACCGCTTTGAGCGCATGATAGCATTGCGAACAGTCGTCAAAAAATTTGAAATTGTATCTACCGACATTCTTGTCCTCAATTTATCTATTTACCAGCTCAATTTCTTTACCCCAGGAAGCAATCCCTGGCTTGCCAATTCTCGTACACACAACCTGCACATTTGGAAATACCGTATGTATCCGCGAGGACGACCACAACGGCGGCAACGATTTCTATGCTGAACAGATGTTACCGGCAATTTGTTATTCTTCTCTAACAAAGCTTTTCTTGCCATATACGTTCCCTATTTCCTTTTTTTTGAAAACGGCATACCAAGCTCTGACAAGAGCGCACGAGCATGTTCATCATTTTGGGTTGTTGTGCAAATAGTCACATTCAAACCATATGTTTTATCACCCGCACCAGCAGCCTCAGCCTCAGGGAAAATAATCCAATCTTTAACCCCAAGGTTGTAGTTACCGCGACCATCAAGACGTGCTGAAACACCTTGAAAATCCCGCACTTTTGGTAAAGCCAAGTTGATAAGCTTATCAAGAAATGCATACATACGTTCGCCACGCAATGTTACACAGGCGCCAATCTCCATGCCTTCACGGATTTTAAAACCCGCAATAGACGTACGAGCAGCGCGCTTAACAGGAGACTGCGCTGCAATTGCCTCTAAGACGCGCAACACTGTTCCCATTTCTTTGCTATCACTTACCGCACCTTTAACACCGACATTCAGAACAACTTTTGAAAGTCGAGGAACTTCCATAATGTTCTTCAATTCAAGAGTTTCTTTCAAATGCCCCTGAACCGACTCACGATACAAAGCCTTGAGCCGATTCTGACCCGAAGAAACTAAATTCCCGTTTGCCATAACCTACCTTATTTATTTAATTGCAGCACAAAACGCAACACAGAACAACATTACTGTTCTATTTTTTTAACGTTTGAGGCATCAATCCAACGTTCCTGCTTGCGAATCCCAGAGGTTTCTCCCTGGCGACGAGCTCGTGCGTGACGCACCGCGACACCAACGTTTTGTACCTTTACTTTACCCTTTTTGCTGGAAACATCAATGATAGGGCCGGTTTTACCTTTATCATCTCCGCTCACAACAACAACGAGGTCATTCTTTTTCATTTTCATAATCAAGGAATCCTATAAAACCTCAGGGGCCAACGAAACAATCTTGGAATAACCCAATTGACGCAACTCACGTGCAATCGGACCAAAAATACGCGTACCGACGGGAGTTTGATCATCCGAAGACTTTATGATAACTGCTGCATTATCGCCAAAACGAATATAGCTACCATCTTCCCGACGCAACTCTTTTCTAGTCCTAACGATAACAGCCGTCACAACGTCACTTTTTTTAACCGTTGCGCCAGGAACCGCTTTTTTTACTGCACACTTGATAATATCGCCAATCCGGGCTTTTTTCTTTCCAGAACTGCCAACCAAGTGAATACATTGCAACTCGAGTGCACCCGAGTTATCAGCAGATTTTAAATATGTTTCTTTTTGTATTGCCATTTATTCACCACTTCTTAAGTTACGCAGCAGGCGTCACAACACGCGACAAATACATATACTTTGTTTTTGACATATGACGTCCTTCATATATCTCAACAATATCACCAGAACGCGCTTGTTCCTGCTCATCGTGCACTTTGTACGTTTTGCGTACACGTACAACCTTTTTATATAAAGGATGCGCAAATTGCCGAGTCACCTGGACTGCAACGGTTTTTTGCATCTTGCCCGAGGAAACAACCACACCAACCGTAGTCTTTTGCTCTTTTTTTACTTGCTTACTGGCTGCCATATCGACCTCTTTAATCCCTCAAACCCAAAACAAACTTTTCATTCATACAGGTCAATACCCGTGCAACTGAACGCTTCAATTTGCGTTGATCAGAAGAAAAAGATTTCGTTGGAGATGTGGCCTCCTTCAATCGCAACTGAAACAAATCTCGGCGCAACTCTTCAGACTTTAGAGCCAATTGCTCAAGTGACAAAGAGTTTAGTTCTTTATTTGATATCTCTTTCATTATTCTTCCACCGGCGCTTCAACACGTTTTACAATCTTTGTTCTAATAGGAAGCTTACATGCGGCAAGTCGGAAAATCTCTTTTGCCGCTACCGCATCAACACCGTCTATTTCAAACATAACGCGACCACGCTTAACAGGTGCAACCCAGAGCTCAACACTTCCCTTACCTTTACCCATCCGAGTTTCTGCAGGTTTTTTGGTAACAGGTTTATCAGGAAATACTCGCAGATATAAATTGCCTATTTTTTTTAGCTTACGGGTAAGCGTTACACGGACAGACTCTATCTGTTGCGCAGTAATCCAGCCTGGTTCAATTGCCTGCAAACCAAACTGTCCAAACGCAACATCACGAGCGCCTTTTGAAAGCCCTTTTAGCGTACCCCGCTGTACCTTTCTATATCTGATCTTTTTTGGCATCAACATAGCCGTTCATCCTAGCTCTTAGGGGCAATCATATAATCACCACGATAGATCCAAACCTTCACCCCAATAATGCCGTAGGTTGTTAAGGCTTGAGCTAACGCATAATCAACGTCCGCACGCAACGTATGGAGAGGCACAGACCCCTCACGCACCCACTCTTCGCGAGCAATCTCAGCACCACCAAGACGCCCTTTAACACGGACCTTAACACCTCGCGCACCTGCGCGCAATGCGTCTGCAGCAGCTTTTTTGGCCGCCCGCTTAAACCCTACACGCTTTTCAAGCTGAGTTGCGATACTTTGTGCTAAAACCGCAGCGTTTAACTCAGGGCGCTTAATCTCTTGTACCGACACCTCAACATTGAGATGTGTACCGTTTTTACGCAAAAGCGCAGTTAACTGTTTGCGTATGTTATCTATCTCTTGGCCTTTTTTACCAATAACAACACCAGGACGAGCAGAAAAAATGACGACGCGCATCAAATCCCCTTGCCGCTCAACTTCCACTCGACCAACTTCTGCCGATACTAAGTTTTTTTTGATGTAATCACGTACTGCCAGGTCGTCCGCCAAAAACTCCGCGTATTTATTTTGGCGAGCAAACCACCGAGATGAGTGATCTAAATAGACGCCAATTCGAAACCCTATCGGGTTAACCTTCTGTCCCACACTACGCCTCTTTTGCTAACTTGTTTTTCTTGTTCTTAGTCTTTTCAACATCTGTTCGTGGAGCAACCACGATCGTGATATGGCTTTGACGGGCGCGAAGCGGAACTGATCGCCCTTGAGCACCCGGTTTAAAATAATGCCGTATCGGTCCCTGATCAACACGAACCTCTGCAACAACTAAATCCCTAGGCTCATGATTCTCACGATCCTTTGCATTAGCGACCGCAGACTTAAGCGTCTTATAAACAGGAACTGTACGTTTTACTTTATACATAGAAAGCCATTGCATTGCACTTACAACATCTTTACCACGTATGACATCTGCCAAAAGTCTCAATTTATATGGTGAATACCAGATATATCGAGTCTGAGCTTTAAATTGCATCCGATACTCCTTACTTCCTACCTACCAGCTTCAGCTTTACGCTGACCACTGTGTAACCTAAAGGTACGAGTTGGCGCAAACTCACCAAGGCGGTGTCCAACCATATCTTCTGTTATAAAAACCGAAACAAACTTACGACCATCGTGAACCGCTATGGTTAAACCAACCAAATCGGGAATGATCATGCTACGACGAGACCACGTTTTTATAGTGTCACGCTTTCCGCCTTCACGGGCAGCATTGACTTTCTTTAAAAGCGAATCGTCAATAAATGGGCCTTTTTTTGCTGAACGCGCCATAATACCCTCGCCTATTTTCTTCTCTTAATAATTAATGCATTCTTACGACGACGAGTCTTGGCACCCTTCGCATTCTTACCCCATGGAGACTGAGGAATTTTGCCTGACTTCGAACGTCCTTCACCGCCACCCATTGGATGATCGACTGGGTTCATAACCATACCGCGAACCGTTGGTCGAAAACCCCGATGACGAGTTCTTCCCGCTTTACCTAGCGAAACGTTCTTTACATCAGCATTGCCCAAGACACCCACCGTAGCCCAACAAGCTTCATTGACCTTGCGCATCTCTCCGGAAGGCATACGCAATGTAGCATATCCCTCTTCCTTAGCAATTAACTGCACAGAAGTTCCAGCGCTACGGGCAAACTTACCGCCAGAGCCTGGTCGAATTTCAACATTGTGAACCACAAAACCAATCGGCATATTGCGCAAAGGAAGACAGTTGCCAACCTGAGCATCAACTGCTTCCCCCGCTGCGACAACACTACCAACCACAAGTCCTTCTGGGGTCAGAATATAGCGTTTACGGCCATTAGGGTAAACAATTAATGCAATCCGAACGTTTCGATTTGGATCATACTCAATAGCGACAACTTTTCCCGCTATATCCCGATCCATACGGCAAAAATCAACAAGACGATACTTGCGAGCTGCACCACCGCCACGATGACGAACTGTGATGCGACCATACGCATTTCGTCCGCTAACACGCTTTAAACCCTTAGTTAGGCTGCGCTCTGGCTTTTTCTTTGTTAAATCGCTTGTATCTATAAATGTCTGAAAACGCAGCGACGCGTTGCGCGGTTTTCTTCTTACTATAGCCATGAAATTTCCTACGCAATTATCTATTCTTTGGTCTGTACACTGTCAATGCTTGGCGCAACCGGGGCATCAACGCCCAAATTAACCGATTCACCCTTTTTAAGCGAAACAACAGCTTTTTTGCGCAAATTACCCTCAACAATAAAGCGACCCGAACGACGGCGACGCCCCTTGTTAACGATAACACGCACACTGGCAACCTTAACATCGAACAAACGTTCAAGCGCTTCGGCTATTTGGCTTTTGTTTGCTTTTGGATGAACATCCAAAACCAATTGCTGAAAATCACGATTTAAGTCGAAAGCCTTTATAGTTACGCGTGGTTTTCGGATTATTTCATAAATATTTAATTCCATGCGCTCACCATATCTTTAAACAACTCAATATCGCGATCTAAAAACACCCAGCAATTGCCATCGCTCAACTGATATACGTTGGGTTGATCAAACAAGACCATCTGAACGCTCGCAATATTCGCGAACATCAACTGTGTCTTATAATCATCTGGTGCTACAAACAAAGTAACACGAGTACCCATCAATCCAGCATCTTGCAACGCTTTAAATGCTATTGATGTTTTAATGCGATCATCTGTATGAACCATTGGAAGTGCAATTATATTTTGCCCTTCCAAACGCTGCCACAACAAATCCCGCATCAAAGACTTACGCAATCTCTTAAGAATAGACAAATTACGCACCCGAGGCTGTGGACCAAAAGTAACGCCACCACCCCGCCATATTGGCGAATCTACAGCACCGGCACGAGCACGGCCAGTTCCCTTTTGACGCCATGGCTTACGATTCGATCCGGCAACATCACTTCGACCTTTACACGCAACCGTTCCTTGACGCCAATTTTGACGCTGAACTCGAACGGCAACAGCAAAACCATGGGAATCAACTGGTTTCGGACGCTCAGAGAGCCCAAGCTCCTGAGCATTTACTGCTTCTATTTTCTTTTTAACAACCATGATTACTCACTCTTTCTCATAAAGACCAGAGAATCTGCCTTGCCAGGAAGCGAGCCCTTTACAAAGACAACGTTAACGTCCTGATCAATAGCCACAACACGCAAGTTACGAATCGTTTGACGCGCAACCCCCATGTGTCCAGGCAATTTACGCCCCTTGCGTACGCGCCCACTTCGCCGCATACCTTCAAGAGAACCTGGTCCGCGACCGAGTTTATCACCATGACTTGCACGACCACCAGAGTGTCCGTAACGCTTAACAACCCCCTGGAAACCTTTACCTATAGTCGTCCCAATAACGTCGAGTGCGTCGCCAGAGCTTAGAACCTTGGCTACATCAATCGAAGAGCCTACTTCAAAAACCTCATCACCGTTTACACGAACTTCACGAAGTGCTGCAAAGTATTTTGACAAAGACTTTAACCACTCGCGTGAAAAATCTTTGCCTTGGTGGCGTGGGCGCAACAATCCAACCTGAACAGCCACATAGCCATCCCGATCAGCTGTTTTCACCTGTGTCACATACCAATGTGACACATCGACGGCTGTGACAGGCACAACCCTTCCATCTTCTTGGAAAATTTGGCTCATGCCAATCTTTTTTCCCCAGAGGCCACTGATCATAACCTATATCCTTCCTATTTGATCTCTACATCAACACCAGACGAAATGCTCAATTTCATTAAAGCATCCATAGTCTGATCTGACGGCGCTACTATATCCAAAATGCGCCTATGTGTTGTTATTTCGAACTGTTCGCGCGATTTTTTATCGATGTGCGGAGAACGCAACACCGTAAAACAACGCTGCCGATTGGGCAGTGGCACAGGCCCCACCACTTGGGAGCCTGTGCGACGAACAGCCAAAACAATCTGCTTAACCGACTTATCAAGCAACTGATGGTCGTAAGACTTAAGAGTTAAACGAATTTTTTGTTTTTTCATCGCTGCCTACTCGTTAGTCTAAAATAGCGGTAATAATACCGGAACCAACCGTTCTACCACCCTCACGGATTGCAAAACGACCATCTTTCTCCATAGCAATAGGAGAAATCAATTCAACGCTCAACTCAACGTTATCACCTGGCATAACCATCTCACGGCCTTCAGGAAGGGTGACGACGCCAGTAACGTCAGTTGTACGGAAGTAGAACTGTGGGCGATATCCATTAAAGAATGGGCTATGGCGTCCACCTTCATCCTTGCTCAGAACGTATACTTGGCAGTTGAACTTTTTGTGTGGAGTTACTGTTCCGGGCTTTGCCAAGACCATACCGCGCTCGATATCATCTTTACCAACACCACGCAACAATAAGCCAACGTTATCCCCTGCAACACCTTCATTCAAAGTCTTGCGGAACATTTCAACACCTGTTACCGTTGTCTTGGTTTTTGCACCAAGGCCAACGATCTCAATTTCTTCACCAACTTTAACTGCGCCACGCTCAATACGTCCAGTTGCAACCGTACCACGGCCAGAGATACTAAAGACCCCTTCAACCGCCATCAAGAATGGTTTATCAATTTCGCGAGCAGGTTCTGGAATATAAGAATCAAGTGCGTCCATCAAACGTAGAATTGATTGCGATCCGATTTCACCAGTATCGCCTTCAAGCGCTTTCAATGCAGAGCCCCGTATAAAAGGAATCTCATCCCCAGGAAACTCATACTTCTTGAGAAGATCGCGAATTTCTTCCTCGACCATATCAATCATTTCTGGGTCATCGACCATGTCTACCTTATTTAGGTAAACAACCAATGAAGGAACACCAACGTTTTTAGCAAGAAGAATATGCTCACGTGTTTGAGGCATTGCACCATCAGCTGCCGAAACAACCAATATCGCACCATCCATCTGCGCCGCACCCGTGATCATGTTTTTGACATAATCCGCGTGACCAGGACAGTCGACGTGCGCATAGTGACGCTTATCCGTTTCGTATTCAACGTGGGAAATAGCAATGGTAATACCACGCTCACGCTCTTCTGGCGCGTTATCAATTTGATCAAAACGACGCGATTCAGCGAAACCCTTTTCAGCCAAAACCTTAGTAATCGCTGCAGTTAACGTCGTTTTTCCATGGTCAACGTGACCAATCGTACCCACGTTTACGTGCGGCTTCTTACGCTCGTACACACCTTTTGCCATTGTTTTCTCCGGTCATAAATAGACTGTAAACAAACCTACTTCACACTTAAAATTTGATCTTGGTTAAACTTTGGAACCTTCTGATATGAATCAAATTCCATCGTATACGTTGCACGTCCCTTAGACATAGAACGCAACTGCGTTGAATAACCAAACATCTCTGCCAACGGAACTTCTGCATGGATCACTTGAACACCTTGGCGCTCCTCCATACCCAGAATTCTTCCGCGACGAGAGTTCAAATCGCCCATTACATCGCCAAGATACTCATCTGGCGTCTCTACTTCAACCTTCATAATTGGCTCAAGCAAACATGCATCACCTTGACGCATTGCTTCTTTTAAAGCCATTGACGCAGCAACCTGGAACGCCATTTCAGAAGAGTCAACATCGTGATAAGAACCGTCATAGAGTGTAGCGCGAAGGTCAACAACAGGATAACCCCCAAGAGGGCCTGAATTTAATGCTTCAAGTAAACCTTTTTGCACTGCAGGGATATACTCCCGAGGGACCGAACCGCCGACAATGTCGTCAACAAATTCAAATCCTTTGCCGCGCTCAAGAGGTTCAAACCGCATCCGAACATGTCCATACTGTCCACGTCCGCCAGACTGCTTAATAAACTTACCTTCAACATCAGCACTGCGCTGCAACGTTTCCTTAAAGGCAACCTGCAAACGCCCTTGCGTTGCTTCAACTTTATGCTCACGCTTGAGACGATCTACTGCAATTTCAAGATGAAGCTCTCCCATGCCACGAATAACAGTTTGTCCCGTTTCCCGATCAAAGGTAAAGTGCAATGAAGGATCTTCCTGAGTCATCTTACGCAACGCATTAGTCATTTTCTCGTAATCAAGCTTACTTTTAGGCTCAATAGAAGTCGAAATAACCGGCGCTGGTACGTCAATTTTCTCAAGGATAATTTTGCGCGACTCGTCGCACAACGTATCTCCGGTAACCACATCCTTAAGACCAACAATTGCCGCAATATCACCCGCGGAAACCTCATCAACCTCTTCACGTTTATTTGCATGCAAGTGCACCAAGCGACTTACTCGCTCTTTGCTTCCCTTAGTTGCATTATAAATATACGAGCCAGATTTAACCACACCCGAATACACCCGAATAAAACAAAGCGTGCCAAATTGGTCTGCAGCAATTTTAAACAGCAAAGCCGAAAAAGGCGCCTTTGGATCCGTATGCCGCTCTTCTTTTGCGCCAGTATCTGGATTTTCACCCTCTACAGGAGGAATATCAAGCGGAGAAGGAAGATAATCAATAACAGCATCGAGAAGCAGCTGGACGCCTTTGTTTTTAAATGCCGTTCCGCAAAAAGCAGGAACAATACGACGCTCGATAACGCCCTTGCGCAGTACCGCCTTCAAGTCAGCAACTGAAAGCTCTTCACCAGCAAGATAGCGCTCAGCAAGCACATCATCTAATTCACAAATCTTCTCAACCAACTGCGCACGAAGCTCTTCCGCGCGATTTTTGTATTCAGAAGGAATATCAGATTCGATAACCTCGGCACCCTGATTTTCTTCTCCGAATGTAAAGTAGCGTTGTGTCAAAAGATCAACAATACCAACAAAATTTTCGGACTCACCTACGGGAAGCTGCATTGCAACGGCATTGGCCGCTAATTTCTTATTGGCATCCGCAACAACCTTAAAATAATTTGCCCCAATACGGTCCAACTTATTTACAAAGATAATACGAGGAACACGGTAACGATTTGCTTGCCGCCAAACCGTTTCGGTTTGCGGCTGCACACCACCAACGCCACAAAAGACTGCGACAACGCCATCAAGAACACGCAACGAACGACCAACTTCAATGGTAAAGTCAACGTGGCCAGGAGTATCAATGATATTGACCTTGTGATCTTTCCATTGAGCTGTTACTGCAGCCGATTGAATCGTAATACCCCGTTCCTTTTCCTGCTCCATCCAATCGGTAGTTGCACCACCTTCATGAACTTCACCGATCCGGTGAACCAAGCCCGTATAAAAAAGAACACGCTCGGTAACAGTTGTCTTGCCCGCATCGATATGCGCCGCGATACCGATATTACGATACCGATCTAAAGGAATAGCCATACCTCCCCCTTACCAAGCGTAATGTGAGAAGGCACGATTAGCTTCGGCCATCTTGTGAGCGTCCTGACGCTTTTTAACTGCACCGCCGCGCCCTTCAAGCGCATCCAGCATTTCATTTGCCAAACGTGAGCCCATGGACTTGTCAGGCCTGCTCGCTGCAGCTTCAATCAACCAACGAAAAGCAAGCGCACGCCCACGACGCGACGTGACTTCCTTCGGGATCTGATAAACGCTACCGCCAACACGACGAGGGCGCACTTCGATCAACGGGGTAACCTGCTCGACCGCTTTGTCGTACAGCTCAAGCGCCTTATCTTCCGCGCCCGCTTTTTTAACTAAAGCTTCCATTGCATCGTACACAATCTTACGTGCAGCGCCTTTTTTTCCGCGCCACATAACTACATTTATTAATTTTTGGACAGACTCTGAACCGAACCGAGGATCTACCCCGATATCGCGAATAAAGTTGACCGACCTACGTCTTGCCATTTCTCAGCACCCTTACGATTTCTTCTGTTTTTTAGCACCGTACCGCGACCGTCCTTGCTTGCGACCCTCAACTCCAGAGGCATCGAGCGTACCACGGATAATATGGTACTTAACACCAGGCAAATCGGGCACGCGACCACCGCGCACTAACACCATCGAGTGTTCTTGCAAATTGTGGCCTTCACCGGGAATATATGCGGTAACTTCTGTCCCATTAGACAGCTTGACACGAGCAACCTTACGAAGCGCAGAGTTTGGCTTTTTTGGAGTTGTCGTAAATACGCGCGTACAAACACCGCGAACCTGGGGATTTCCCTCCATGGCTCTACTTTTAGACTTATCTTTTTGCCGCGTTCTTCCGAACCGGACAAGCTGATTAATTGTGGGCATTACACCATCCCTATAAACAAAAAAGGAACAACTTTGGTATACCTGTTCTTCCACACTCGTTTGCTGCGGACTACGTTCCAAATCCACAGAAGTATTAAGAGGGGCATTTTTATTCTAGCCATTTTCGCGTTTTTTTCAACCCAAAACGCCAACAAGAAAACTGTGTAAAACGTGGTACCCAAAAATGTTTTTATGTTAGACTTGTATTCACTCGAGCTACAACAATAGTGTATCTCATCAGCCAACAAATACAAGAAGAAAGAGAGGACCTCTATGCCTTCATTCTCCCTGCTAGCCTCAATGCAAAATTTCACACAATACTTAGTCCCGTTGTTTTTCGCAATTCTAGCATTTGGTGTCCTTATCACCGTTCACGAGTTCGGACATTTTCTTTTTTGTAAGCTATTTAAGGTTCATACGCCAACCTTCTCCATCGGATTTGGCCCCACAATAATTGATCACGTTTTTGGTCGAACTAATTTTCGTCTCGCCCTGATCCCTTTAGGCGGCTATGTAGAAATAGCAGGAATGGATGAGCCTGGGCAGGGGAAACAACAACATGCCCAGTCAACTGCATCAGACTCCTTTGCCAATAAATCCTGGTGGCAGAAAGCTCTCATCATTTTGGGCGGTATAACCGGCAACTTAATTTTTGCGCACCTGCTTCTTACCTTCCTCATACAACAGGGATTTATAAAGCAATGGTGCACGTCTACCCGCATTGCATACATTAAAGAAAGCAGCAAAAACGGAAGCCTACAAAAAGGAGACAAAATTCTCCGCCTCAACGAAGAAGACGTCCAAAATCAACCACAAAAGGTCTACCGCATACTCGCAGCCGCTAAAAAACAAAATCAACAGAGTATTGAAGTAACCTATGAACGAGAAAATAATCGAAAAAAAACTGCCTTCATCTTAGAAAAAGAACCAAACACTAACCCGAATGCAACAACTGAGCTATGTCTATTGCTTGAACAAAACAAACAATCACTTAAGGACGCAGCAATAAAAGCATTTTTTGCCATCACATCAATCAGCAAGCTTATCCTAAAAAGTATGGGCAACATGGTCATGCAACGTGACGCCTCCGCTTTTTCTGGCCCCGTCGGCATTATTCAAACAACAACCAAAGCAGCCCAAGAAGGCGCCCTGTATTTCCTCTTCTTTGTTGCAATCATCAGCATCAACCTAGCTATTTTTAACTTATTACCGCTCCCCATCTTAGACGGAGGACAACTACTTATCATTACTCTCGAAAGCTTAAGCGGAAAAAGCCTCTCAGAAAAAGCGCGCGCTGCGATTGCTAATTTATGCTGGTTACTCTTTCTACTGCTTATTATCTTTGCTACATATCAAGACATCAAAAAAATTTTCGGCTGGTAATATGCCCAACAAAAAAGCCCCGGAAATTTCCGGGGCTTTTTTGTACAAGCTTTGTTTCAACTTATGCTAGTTGACCTCGATGTGGATGCTCTGGGCCCGTATAAATTTTGAGACGGCGAATCTGCTGGCGTGCAATTTTATTTTTCGGCAACATTCCACGTACTGCAGAGCGAATCACAAACTCATGATCACGTTGCAATTTTTCCCAAGGAGCCATACGCTTCTGCCCACTTCTCCAACCCGTGTACCAAACGTACTCTTTATCAGTCATTTTATCACCCGTAAAAACAGCTTTTTCGGAATTGATAACAACAACATACCGAGCAACATCAGCATGGGGGGTAAAACGAGGATCATTTTTACCGCGCAATATATCAGCTATTTCTGTTGCCAAGCGACCAATTACCTTACCTGCAGCGTCAATACAGACCCAAGTCGGCTTAAAGGTTTCCGCTTTGAGGCGAAATGCGGTATTCATATCCATACAATGCACCCTAACTAATAATTTTAAAATCTAAAAATAGTACACAAAAAACGAGGACTCCCAAAAATAGTACACAAAAGCACCTATTTGGTCAAATCAGTCTTCCTAATATACAAGCATTTTAGCCGTTCACAAACACTCCGCCTATTCAAAACACCAGAATACTTGCGAGAAAATACAAGCTCTATAATATAATAGAAAATTAAAACTTACAGATTGTCTTATTAAATAAAGAGTCTTAGATTATGACCACGTATCCAACGCTCCCTGCCGTCCTGTTCTTTTTACTTTTACAAAGCAGTAATAGTACTGCTTTTGGAGCAGCGCAGATAAAACTGAGTTCATGGCTCGCAAAAAATTATGAAAAACTTATACAATCACCGGCATTAAAAGAAAAGCTAAAAAGATTAGATAAATCAAACAAAAAATATACAATTGTCCTCACCCCCACAACCGTCGCCCAAGTCCAGGCCCACTATAAGCCTATCCAAGCAATTGCTTACAATTCAAAAAAAAATCTCATACTAACCGCATCTAAGGATGGTCGTATTAAAATATGGAATGCAACTACGCTCACCAACATTAAAACTTTAAGAGTTGCTCTCTATCCAATCACATCGATCACCATGAGCATTGATGGCACCCACATCGCATTTTCTACAAGTCAAAATATAGGCGAAATATGGAATATTGAGGGGAAAAAAGTATGTACCATGTGTGGCCATGTTGGCCACCTTGCACCCCATGCGTTTTCTCGCGACAACACACAACTTCTCGGTCCCTCTAATAAGGGGTGCATAAATATCTGGGATACACAAACCGGCTCTATTAAAAAACAGATCAAGGGGCATACAAGTTTTGTTACGCACGCTGAGCTTGATTCAAGCGAAAAAAAGTGCGTAACAGCATCAGATGACGGAACCGCAAAGATTTGGAATCTCAAAACAAGAAGCCTTGTACAAAAATTTCAACCTTCTGCAGAACTTGATTGGGTCCAAACAGCTACTTTTTGTCCGCAAACAAATACCATCATAACAGGACAATTTGATACCGTAATTCAGAAATGGCATCCCTACGCTCCGACGCGCCCTGAGCTCTCTTTTATCGCACATCCTGATGCTCAAATTCGGTCAATAAGAATAAGCGACAACGGACAAGAGCTTTTAACCGTATCATCCATGGGTGAAATTAAAATCTGGCAAACAAAAAATGGTAAATGCCAGAATACCATAAGCTTACCAGATGGAATACAAACTACCTGCGCGATTTTCGGGGAAAAAAATACCCATATCTACTGCGGCGATCAAGCCGGAAAACTTAGTGTTACCCAACTTAAAGCAATTCTCTCGCTTAAAGAAAAAATCATCTATGATGCATTCAAAAAATCAGGATTACAGAGCGTTTCGCTACCCCCTCGAAGCTTATTCTCTCGACTTTGGAACACCCCACAACCATATGGGGTGCAGCTCATTAACAATATTAACTATGTGTGCCCAGCAGAAAAACCATTGATCCCTATGAATAACTCCCTCAAATCTTTACTTTGAAAACAAAGATCATTACGTTAAAAATAAACGCCTACGAACAAAACAATAAAAAATAAGAGGATAAACATATGGAAGTTATGCCGTCGTGGATCACACTTCTTCCGCCCGTAATAACGCTAATTATAGCAGGACTCAGCAAGAACGTTAGTCTCTCGCTCTTAGTAGGAATCTTCACCGGCGGCTTCATTGCCACCAATTTTGAAATCAGTAGTGGTATCGTTTTTGGAATCAAAAAAATCGGTGCTACGTTTATTGAACCCACAACACTAACGCTTTTTGCTTTTTTAGCGCTGCTTTCATTGGTCATCGAACTTATGGGAAAATCAGGTGGCGTAGCCGCGTACGTTTCACTTCTTCAGAAAAAAATAAAAAATGCCCGAAACGCAGAAATAGCGGTCATACTATTTTCATTCCTTTTCTGCATTGACGATTACATAAACAATATGCTCACCGGTGCAATTATTCGACCATTTTCTGAGCGCTTTTTAATAGCACGAGAAAAAATTGCATTTCTCCTCAATTCATTAAGCTCTCCATTAGTTGCCATCATTCCCGCAAGTACCTGGGCGGCTATGATCATTACTCGCATAGAAGACGCCGGAGTCTCAGACATTCCGTCAAACAATCAAATTATCGACGCCGACCCATTTTTTACCTATGTAAAATCAATACCCTTTAGTTTTTACTCGATTTGTATCATTGCAAGCGTATTTTTCATCGTCTACCGTCGCATTTCATATGGAGCAATGGCTCACCTAGAGGAACAAGCAAAGCGCCAAACACCCCCCATAGAAGAAACCATCACAAGGAAAACCTCCGAAGAATCTATTGCGAGCTTTTTAATTCCCCTAACCTGTTTCTTACTATTTTTGCCCATATTTCTTTTATACCTGGGTAATAGTCAACTATTTGGTGGCCAAAATGGCCTACTCGAGGCATTACAGCATACAAACGTTATGGCAAGTCTCTGCTTTACCAGTATTATTTCATCCGTAATTTTAGGCGTATTTTTGCTCTACAAAAAGAAAACAACCATCAAAGGGCTTTTCCAAGTAAGCTTTGCAAGCATTTGGGGAATGCGTAAT
>Ga0075568_104_pt2 | contig 44513 bp, 37 predicted proteins | sample RifGroF2_FD_68154 | JGI IMG/M metagenome (GOLD analysis project Ga0075568, IMG submission 68154) | candidate division TM6 bacterium GW2011_GWF2_43_17 | reverse complement strand
GACACGACTACTCCAGAAGCTGGTAAGAAGGCATTTTATATTACTGCAACATTTGCACAAGCTGGTGCCATTATTGGTTCTTGGGCTACCGGTGCTATTGCGCGTTCATTAAGTGTACCGCAAGTTCTATTTGCAGCAGCAGCCGCGATTGCACTTATTCCTGCAATGGTTGCATTCATTATGTGGTTTATTCCTAAGGATGAGCTTGCTGGTTATCAAGCAAAAGGTGGCGAAGCTAAAAAGACTAAACCAGGCTTTGTTGAAGGCTTTAAATTGTTCCTTTCTGAGCCATACTTGCTCGGTATTTTTATCTGGGTATCTGCGTTCGAAGTTATTGCGACCGTCTTTGACCTTCAGTTCAAAGTATTGATTATGCGTGAAGTTGGTGACAATGCTGCTGAATTTGCTCGTTGGACATCTGACTTTGGTGTCATGGTTAGCACGTTGGCATTGATTTCTCTGCTTTTAGGTATTGGAAACATTGGCCGTCGTTTGGGCTTAACGCTTTCGTTGGTTATTCTGCCTATTTTGATGGCGGTAAATGCGTTCGTTATGTTCGTTTCGCCTGTTGTTCAGGTCGCCTTTTGGGTTATGGTTGCATCAAAAGGTATTAATTATGCCTTTGGTCAGCCTTCTAAGGAACAATTGTACATTCCAACATCCCGTGAAGCACGATACAAGTCAAAAGCATGGGTTGATTCATTTGGCTCCCGTGGTTCAAAGGCGATGGGTTCGTTGATTAAAGGTTTTGCTGGTGGTTCAGCAGCGCTTTTATTGGGAACTGCTATTGGCATCAGCGCAATCTGGGTTGTTGCCTCATTGTATCTTGGTAAGAAAGCAACCGAAGCAGTGGCAAACAACGAGGTTGTTTGTTAATTATTTAGGTTATAGATCGTGAAGAGAAAACGGCCCTTTGAGCAAAGAAGCTTTCGGGGTCGTTTTCTCTTTTTAAGGAGAGTAGTTTTGGAGCACAACGCCTTCTTCGTAGAAGGTGCTGTACTGCTTGGGGAGCATGAGGTGTGCGATGTGTTGTGCATGCGCAAAGGGAGATTATAGCTTATTTGAGGGCGGGGATTATGAGTTTACTGCGTCGGTGGAATTCTTTGGTGTCGGCTTTTTTGGGTGATGACCCTATTGAGCGGAAAAAGATATTGATTTTAGTGCTATCTTTTTTTGCGGTGATTGGCGGCTATACAGTTATTAAAGAGTTTAAAGACACGGTTTTTATGAGTGTGGTTGGACTTGATTACCAGCCTAAAGCAAAAATCATGGCGATTTTCCTTCTGTTTCCACTGGTCTTTTTGTATTCGCGACTTGTTGATATTTTGCAGCGCCACCAAGTTTTAATTTTCATGTCCACGGCATACGCTTCGATTGGGCTTGTTTTGGCATATTTCCTTGGTCATCCAACCATTGGATTACCCAATACCGATACTAGTCCTTGGCGGTTGTTCGGTTGGATTTTTTATTTCTTTTGTGAGGCGTATTCGCCCTTTGTTCTTAGTGTGCTGTGGTCATTTGTTAACTCGGTGACTACGCCTGATAGTGTTAAGAATGGCTATGTGACGTTTACGATCGCATCTAAGATTGGTGGTATGTTTGCCGCCAGCATTTCGTGGTATCTTTTGAATCTTCAGTGTTCTGGAAGAACAATCTGCTCAGACGCCGGAATGTTTCAGATTATTTTTACCGGAATGTCTTTGCTGCTTTGCTTCATTCCTTTGGTCGTTTTGTATTTGGTTCGAGTAATCCCAAAAACTCATATGGTTGGTTATAAAAAAGCTTATCAATACGATGAAAAGAAGGAAAAAGAGAACAAACAAGATCTTGGTTTTTGGCGTGATGCCTGGCGTACCTTTAAGGGTATGTTCTCGGGTTTATATGTTATTCTTCGTTACCCTTATGTGTTTGGAATTTTCCTTATGCTGTTTTTCTGGGATATTGTTAACGCAACCTTCAACTATATGCGTTTGGGGGTTGTGCGTGAAACAGCAACGGGGGCGGTGCGCATGGGGGAAGATCTGTTTAGCCAGGTTTTTTTCATGCATCTCATCGGTTTGGTTATTGTTTTGGTTGGCACTAAGACCTTGGTTTCGTTTATTGGTATGCGTCGTAGCCTCGTTATGATACCCGTAACTATTGGTTCAGTAGTCTTTGTGTACCTGTTTTCTGGTGGAGCGTTTCCTATCTGGATAGCATTTGTTATTATGCGTGCTTTTAATTATGCATTTGCTTATCCATTGCGCGAAGGTCTCTACATTCCGACAACAAAGGATACTAAGTTTAAGGCTAAAACCTGGATTGATAGCTTTGGATCCAAGATTGCTAAGGCAAGCGGAAGCTCGTACATTATGCTTTCGCAGCAGGTTGTTGGTATAGGGTTGATCGGTGCGCTTCCGTTAAATATCGCATTTTATGGCGTTATTGTTGCATGTTGGGCGATTGTTGCCGGACTACTTGGGCGTAAGTATGAGCAGGTTGTTGCAAGCAATGAGATTGTTGGAGCGGTCCAATAACGGAGTGGTTGTCTAAGTATTTGCTTTTTTAGCTTAGATTGGTCAAACTGGTAAAAACAGAGTTTGCGATGCTGGTGCCTTTTGGCAGGCGCCAGCTATTCTTTTCAGGCTATTTCTCACTTTATGTATTTGGAACGAGTTTAAAAGTGTTTGATTTTGCTTTTTCTGGGGATGGAAACAGTATATGAAATGGGTTCGCTCATTGTATGAATTTGTATTTGGTGAAGATCCAATAGAACGCAAAAAAGTTTTGTTGCTGGGCTTCTCCTTCTTTGCGGCAATCGGGAGTTATACACTGGCTAAAGAGCTTAAAGACTCTATTTTTATGAGCGTTGTTGGGTATGAATACCTTCCCGAAGCTAAGTTTTGGTCCATATTTGTCCTTATACCGCTTGTGTTCGTGTATTCACGCATTGTTGATGTGCTCAAGCGCCATCAGGTACTGATGCTCATGGCAACGGTGTATGCAGTAGGAGGGTTGATATTTGCATTTTATTTTGGTCATCCAACGATTGGCCTGCCAAACACCGATACCGGGCGCGGGCGACTTTTTGGGTGGGCCTTTTATTTCTTTGTAGAAGGATATTCGCCGTTTTTGGTTAGTGTTATATGGGCGTTTGTAAACTCGGTTATGAAGCCAGATTCGGTCAAAAGTAGTTACCTTGCTCTAACCGCGCTTAAGCTGTTAGGGGGTGTTGTTACTGCCTTTTTGGCCTGGGGATTTTTGACGTTGCAGTGTAGCCACTGTGTCGAGGTTTCGGATGTCGCGAGCTATCAGATTTTGATGATTTTTGCTGCGCTTTTGTTATCATTGATTCCCTTGCTTTGCGCAATTCTAGTGCGTGTAGTGCCAAAAGATCGGTTGCACGGATATGAGAAAGCGTATCAATACGAAAAACACCAAGAAGAAGAGCATGTCAAGGCTTCTGGATTTGTTCCTGTCGTGCGCGACCTATTACACGGTATGTTCTCTGGGGTATATGTGCTTGTTAGGTATCCATATGTATTTGGTATTTTTTTGCTAAGCTTTTTCTGGGAAGTGGTTAATGTCAGCTTTAACTATGTTCGACTCGGCGTTGGGCAAACTGTTGCTGCGGGTTCAGTAACCAAGCTGGGGGCATATTTATATGGCCAAATATTTTTTGTGCAACTTGCGGGTTTTTTGGTTGTTTTGCTTGGTGCGCGAGCACTTGTTGAGCGATTGGGTATTCGCCGTACCCTTATGACAGTTCCTTTGATTACTGGCGGTATGATTCTAGCGTATTTGTGGCTTGATGGATTTTTGTCTATCGGCGTTACGTACATAATTATGCGTTCGATTAACTATGGGGTAGCTGGGCCGTTGCGCGAGAGCCTTTATATTCCGACAACCAAAGCAACTAAGTTTAAGGCGAAGACGTGGATTGATGGATTTGGTGCAAAATTGGCGAAGGCTTCGGGTAGTGGGTACAACATTTTTACTGCCTATGTTTTGCGCAATGCCTTTGTTAGCGAATTTGCTTTGCATAGCGTTTTCTTCGGCGGAATCGTCGCTGTCTGGACTGTTGTTGCAAGCCTTATGGGGCAAACGTATGAACGAACAATTTCTCGTGGTTCGGTGATTGGAGCGGATGAATAGCGCGCCGATAAAATTTTGCAAAATGTCGCTAATGCGTTACATTAATATTGTATGTCTAGATCCTGCTATCTTTTTCAGGTGGCTTGTACCAGTATAGTTTGGTGCGGCCAGATTGCAGTAGAAATAACCTGTGGAGAATGTCCTATGTTAGATTTAAAGAAACTTATCGAGGCTGGTGTTCAATTTGGTCACCAAACTTGGCGTTGGTCGCCCAATATGCGTCAGTATATCTGGGGAAAGAAAGACGGCGTCCATCTTATTGATGTTTCTAAGACAGCTATTCAAGCTGAGAAAGCTGCGCAATTCTTAGAATCGATAGCTGCTGAAGGTAAGCAAATTCTTTGGGTTGGTACTAAGCGTCCGGCGCAAGGTATTATGCAAGAAATGGGTGAACGTTTTAAAGCGCCATATGCAACGCATCGCTGGGTTGGCGGAACGTTGACTAATTATTCTCAAGTTAAAAAATCTGTTGCAAAGCTTTTACACCTTGAAGAAGTTATTGCTAAAGCGAGTACTGATGAGCGTCAAATGTACACCAAAAAGGAAGTGGGAAGCTTTCAAAAGGTTGTTAATCGTTTGCGCGCTAGTGTCGGTGGATTAATCAATTTGCGCTGGCCTGTTGGGGCGATTGTGGTTGTCGATGCAAAGAAAGAAGCAACGGCAATTAAAGAAGCCTCAGTGATGGGTGTGCCTGTTGTTGCGCTGGTTGACACAAATAGCAGTCCAGAAGGTGTCTCTATTGTTATCCCTGCAAATGATGATATAGAGCGTTCTATTCGTCTTATTGTGGATGAATTAGCCGCCGCAATTGCACGTGGAAAAGAGCGCGCCAAGGAAGAAAAAGCTAAAGAAGTTGTTGAGGTTTCAGCTGAGCAGGTTGGCAAAACTGCAGAGGAAGAGGATGCAGAAGGTGTTCGTCGTGGTACTCGCACCCGTCGTCCAGCTACACGTCGTGTAAGCCCAGGGGAACAGCAAAAAGCTGAGCGTAAGGCATCTAGTGCGCCTAAGAAGGCTACTGGTACAAAAACGGACAAGCCTGCGCCGCGCAAAACCGCTTCCAAGGAAATAGATTCTGGGGATAAAACAGCAGAACAGGTACAAAAAACTGAAGAGTCAGCGGTTGCTGAGGGCGCAGAATAATAGTATATTGAAATGCATCGGAGAGGTGTCTGAGCGGTTGAAAGAGCACGATTGGAAATCGTGTATGTCCTGATTAAGGGGCATCGAGGGTTCGAATCCCTCTCTCTCCACCAAGTTTGGAAGAGCCTGCGAGAGGTAGCTGTAGAATCTGTCAGGTCCGAAAGGAAGCAGCAGGGGCAGTCAACTTTGTGCAGGCTCTTTCTTGTTATCTAGCGCGCATTAGGTTTTTGGGCGGGCTTTTTCTTGTTAAGGTGTCCTCCCTGGTGTTGGTGTTTTTAAGATAGGGAGAGCGTTTCATGCATAAATACTGTTTTGCGTGTGGTATGCCAATGAGCAAGAGAGAAGATTTTGCCCAGGGCGACGAGCATTCCAACTTTTGTCTTCATTGCGTTGATGAAGAGGGTGCGGTAAGAGCGTGTGAGGAGATTTTTGAAGGGGGTGTTCAGTTTTTTATGAGCGAGCTTGACGGCGACCGGCAACTTGCAGAAAAAACCACCCGAAAAAACATGAGAATGTTGCCGTACTGGCAAAATCATGAATGCGGCCTTTTGAGTGGGGAAGTAGTAAGTGATGAAGAATTTGCTGAGATCTTAAAAAAATTGAGTTAAAAGGCTTTTTTGTGACAGTGTTTCATAAAAAAATATATATAAAATGTCTTCATAATTTGATTGTATCGAGTAAGTGGCAGGAACTTCTCAGGGTAAATTAGCGTTGATAAAAATGCAGCAATGCGGCAGGAAAGCCTTTTTTTTTTGTTTGAGCGAGAAGGGATGTTATGGCTGAGGTGGGTTATCGGTTGAACTTTGCGCGTTCATGGCGCCCTCGAGCTTTTAAAGAGGTGGTTGGGCAAACGACGCCTGTACAGCTCTTAGCGAATAGTATCGCGCGTGACATATATTTTCCGGTTTATCTTCTTTCTGGCATGCGAGGCTCGGGAAAGACAACGGTTGGGCGCCTTTTTGCTGCCGCATTAAATTGCGAGCGCTTGGTAGATTTTTGTGCTGGATCGTGCCAGTGGAATGATTTGCCTTGTGGCGCGTGTCGGTCCTGCCAGTTGATGCAGCGCGGTGAGCACCCCGATTTTATCGAAGTTGATGCTGCATCTTACACGGGTGTGGAAAACGTACGCCAAATTATTGATGAAGCGCAGTTTCTTCCTGTTGTTGGTCGTAAAAAAGTCTACTTGGTTGATGAAGCACATATGCTAAGCAAGTCAGCTTTTAACGCATTTTTGAAGATGCTTGAAGAACCCCCTGCATCTGTGATTTTTTTGTTAGCGACGACCGAAGCGCACAAAATAATTGATACCGTGCGATCACGTAGTTTTCAACTTTTTTTTGACCCACTTCCCTTTGATACCTTGGCTGATTATCTTATTCAGGTTGCCCAAAAAGAGGGTATATCTTGTGAGCGTGAGGCAGTAGAGGTTATTGCGCAACAAAGTGAAGGGTCGGTGCGTGATGCCTTAACTGCATTTGAACAGGCTGGGGTTGCTGCAGAACAATGCATAACCATTGATCTAGTGCGTGGACTTTTTGGTCTTGTTTCTTTTGCAGCGGTGTTTGATTTATATCACGCTCTTTTTGTGCGCGATATACCGCGTGTTTTTGATGTCGTTTCAGAGTTTGCTGGCCAACGTCGTTCGCTTGCGCATGGATGGTCTGTCCTCGTGGAAGTAGCAACGGGAGCTTTGTGGTTTGAGAAGTCTCTTCTTATGCCGAATTTACGCGCATATGAAAAAGATTTTCAACGTTTAATTGCGGCTGCGCCACAAGGATTTTTTGCGCGTGCGCTTGACCTTTTCTTTAAATATGAACTGCTTTTACAGAAAACGCAGAACCAAAAACAGCTTTTTGAGCGCATGATTATTGCGTGCCTTGAGTTTGTAGGAGGATCGGGTGAGGTCGCTGTGCAATTTAATCCTGTAGAACAGGTTAAAGACTCAAAGGGGGCAGGGGCGCCTGTTTCTAGTGTGCCGCTGGTTCAAGCGGTAATGGAACAACCCCTGGTGGAAACTTCTGGCAATGTAAACACAGAGGCAGAAGTTTGGAAGAAGTTTTTGGCTCAGGTACGGCCTTTGTGTAAAGACCCAATACTGCTTTCGGTTTTAGCTTCTGGATGTTTTCAAGGCGTAGATAGCAAGGTTGTGCGGGTGATGTTTCCTAAAAGTTTTGCTTTTTATCAAGAGCTTTTAATTAATGCTCGTTTGTTGTGGCAGCCTGTACTAGAAGAATGTTTCGGTGGTGGAGCTACCCTTCTTCCTTTTTTTTCTACTGAGGGCGAGGATGCTGGACGGGTACGTCCAGTGGCAGGGCACGACAAAGGGCCTACAGCAGAGCTTGTAAAAAAAAATAGCGCTAAGGTTTCTATGCCGGTGCAGAAAAGAAAACAAATGCGTGGAGGGACGGCTGTTGATATCTCAGACGTTAATGCCTGGCCGACAGCTAATATGTTAGTAGGTTTGTTTCCTGGTAGCGTGAAATTGTATGAGGAATAAAATATGAAAAAAATGTCGCGCGTTGCCATTGTTGGCCGCATGAATGTGGGAAAATCTACATTGTTTAATCGCCTTGCTCCACGTGCCCGTAGTCTTACCCTGAATTATGAGGGGGTAACTCGGGATGAAATTACCGATTTGGTTGATTGGAAAGGGCATATTTTCGAGCTTGTTGATACGGGTGGAGTCGCAACGATTGCTCGTGAAGATGCGCTTTTGGAGTCTGTTCGTCAGCGTGTTTGGCAGATTATTGACGCTGCTGAATTGATTGTTTTTGTGGTAGATGGTGCAGCGGGGGTTATGCTTGAAGATGAGTCGATTTCTGCTGAACTGCGTAAGCGTAACAAGCGCGTTATCTTAGCAGTAAATAAAGAAGATACGCGTGCAGCGCAAGAGCAATTTTTTGAATTTGCTTCGCTCTACAGTGAAGAGCAGTTGTCAATCTCTGCGCAGCATGGAACCGGGATGACTGATTTACTTGATAAGGTTATTGAATTGCTCCCGAATCAACCTGAAGCGGAGCTTCCAGAGCGCGCAGAATGTCGTGTAGCCTTTATTGGACGCCCCAATGTGGGCAAATCTTCTTTGTTAAACATGTTGTTGGAAGACGAGCGTGCGCTTGTTTCTGATATTCCAGGGACAACACGTGAACCAGTTTCGGGCGCTATTCGTTTTTATCAAGAGACGTTACAATTGACCGATACTCCAGGTATACGGCGCCAAAGGGCAATAGATGAAGAGCTGGAAGAGCTCATGGTTAAAAGCTCTTTTGCGGCGGTACGTGATGCGCAGATCGTGCTTTTGTTGCTTGATGGAAGCCAGGGGGCGTTTGTTGACCAAGAGCTCAAGCTAGCGTTTTACGCATTTAATGATTTGTCAAAGTCACTTATTATTTTGATTAATAAAAGTGATCTTATGGACGAAGCTGCTCGTGCATCTTTGGAAACGACATTTGAAGAATATGGTCATCTTATGGGGCGTGTTGAACGTTTGTTTATCTCGTGTAAGTCGGGTAAAAATGTTGGTAAGATCTTGCCATTGATTCAGAAAGTTTGGCAGCGTACTTCTCAGCAATTACATGGTGAAGAACTAGCTTTAACACTTATTGATGCGTTTCGTAGGACGCCGATTATTAAATGTCAGCAGAAGCTTCAGGTTTCGAAGGTGCAGCAAGTTAATTCAGCACCAATTACGATTGTCTTACGAACTAATCATCCGCAATGGTTTGAAGATTCTCAAAAACGTTTTGCAGAAAATGTTTTGCGTAAGACGTTTGACCTGGTGAGCGTTCCTATTAAATTTATTGTTCGCTGAAGAAGATAAACACTGTTGCTGGTTAATCCTTTTTGGTAGATTAGCGGCTAGGAGCATTATCTCTTGACCCCTATTCGTAAGGAGTTTTCCATGCAACATCGTATATTCTTCGGAGGTTGCGAACGTACGAAAGTTTTTGATGATCATCTTAATGAGCAATTAAAAAAAATAGAGCGTTTTTTGGAGGCAGAGCCTTCACCTCGTATTATTGAAGTTAATGTGCATTTTCATGCTCCACGTAGCTTATACGAAGTACGTGCGCGCGTAAAAACTCGTAATTATGATTGCTTTGCGGAGCATAGCGGAACGGATTATTACGCTGAAGTTAATGAGGTTGTTGACCGGTTATACACTCAGCTGCGCAATCAAAATCAGAAAATCAACCAGCAACATAAGCGCGGCTGTGACAAGACATGTCGTGCTCAGGCAGCCGAAGAATTGGTACATTATGATATCTTGGAGGATAATGACGAGGTTTAATTAGGTCATTATTTTGTAGATTGCGTTACGGGGCCGTAGGAAACGGCCCCGTAACTTTTTTCAGGCGATGATTTGCTGAATTTCTTGGACAAGTTCCTGTGCTGAATGTTTGAGTATTTCTGAGCGCCATTGTTTAAGAATCGTGTTAGTCGCAGAATCAACTAACAGAACAACGGGAAGACCTTGAGTCACGCCGTATTCTTTTTTGTACGCCTGAACAGTAAGGTTGTCGCTTTGAGTGCAATCGCAGTGCGCTAGAATGATTCCTTGAGTAGCTAATGCATTTCTATATTCGTCATTGTGCATAATTTTCGTTTTGATTTTATTGCAGAGCGAGCACCATGCAGCACCGAATTCGATGAGAATATATGGTTTTTTGTTTTCTTTTGCGTACACAAAAGCTTCACTGATAGTCTTGATTTGTGGCAGCTCTACGGTTTTTGGCGCTGCCGTGTAATAGTACAAACCCATGCTCGTGAAATATAGGCCGATTGCAATTACAAGACTATTAATGAGGAAAATATAGCCTTTGAGTAAGATTCCACCACCATAGCGTGGCATGCGCCAGAGCAGAAAACCAATTATAATTAAGGCAAGTCCTGCAATTATGCTGAATAGCGCTGGAGAAACAAGCGGTTGAATGTAACCAAAGCAGAGCGCAACAAGGAGGAATCCAAATATCTTCTTTACCTCTATCATCCAGAGACCCGAACGAGGGAGCTTGTCAGCGGCACCTGAAAAAGTTGCAATAATGATAAGTGGAATTGATAATCCAATACCAAAGGCAAAAAGGTACGAGAATCCGATTAGCCCGCTTTGCAACAAAGAAAGTGTTCCGGCGGCTGCGACTTTTAGCTTGGCGACAATACCAAGCACTAAGACAAGACCTGGTGATAAACAAGGCGAGGTTACAGTTCCGCTTATGGCACCAAAGATGAATGCTGAGCTTAGTGATCCCTTGCTTTGGATATTGGCTGCGGCGAATTGAGGCAGTTTGACTTCATAAAATCCGAACATGCTGCCGGCAAAATATCCAAGAAATGCAACGATGAAGAGTATGAAAAGTGGTTTGCCTAATAAAGATCCAAATTGTGCTCCTCCGAGTGCAACGAGTAACCCCATAAGTGCAAACGTTGTTGCAATGCCTACAGCGTATGCACATGCCAAAACAAAATTACGGCCCAGTGTTTGTGCCTTATTCGATTGGATGATGCCAATGGTAATAGGAATCATGGGGTAGATGCAAGGAGTAAGGCTCATAAGTAGACCGAGCAGTAAAATAAACAGTATTTGTATTGGGCGTGATTTGGTACGTTCAACAAGGCTGGATATTGATGTTTTGAGCCAATTAAGTGTTTCATCAAAGTATTGAGAAGTTTTCTGCCAAAAGCTTTTATCCTCCTGCCCTGCAGGTGTGTTCTTTGGTAAGTCAATAAAAGTAATTTTTGATGTCGGTGATTGATTCGTTTTGAAGGTAATTGCGAGCTTGGCTGACGCTAATTTTTCGGGTGCTGTATGCAAAATGACCAGCGTTATAAGGCCTTTGTCTGTGAAGCAGGCAGCCGGAGCTTCCTGGCCGGTGATAGGGCAAGTGGTAGTTTTTTCGCTGCTTTTCCATGCGCTAACAGTGCATCCTTCTGCGTTTTGAATTGCAAATGAGAGCTCGTCAGCTAGTATTCCAATGGTATCAGGAAGGGTATAAGAAAGTGAAAGAGTGCTTTGGGTGGGTTCTTGCTTGAAGTTGTCGATGGAAAAACTTGGTGCTTGTTCCGTTGCGCTGGAGATAGCGCTGAGTGCGAGCGTGAAAAAGCTCAGGTATAATTTTTTTTTCATAGATATCCTTCTGGTACTAGTTATTGTTGCACAAACAAAGAAAATCTGGTATCTCTGTTAGTATTGTGGGGCTGTAGCTCAGTTGGTAGAGCGCATGAATGGCATTCATGAGGTCACCGGTTCGATCCCGGTCAGTTCCACCAAGTTTTTTACTTTCGTTCTCGTATTGCTAATTTTCCTTTTCGTGTAGATTCTAGATATATTTTGTTTCTTCTTCTACTTTCTTTTTCATTTTTTTTTGTATCAATCGGAGCGCCTAGCTGACCTTTTACATTGTGCAGAAGATCTTTCCAGGTGCGTGGAGAGATTTTGGTAGTTATTGGAGAGAAGGTAATATAGTGTTCTGAAAGTATTTTTCCCTGTGTTTGGCAGTGGATATCACCACTTGTTCCTTTAGGGACGGTTAAATTAATGTTTGAGGTGCCGGTTAAGACAATACTCGATCCTGGCGAGATGCGTTCATAGTCAACGTCAATTTGCCCGCCACTGGCTGTTGCAGTGATGCTGTTGTGGGCGTTTTTTATATTAATTGAACCAGCGCGGGTTTCGATGCTAAGCGGTGCTTGAATTCCTTCAATGAAGATGTTTCCGTTTGCATTTGTAGCGGAGATTTCATTTTTTGAAGGAATATACAAGGTAAGTGAAATGAAAACTTCGTTAGCTGGCGCATTGATAAGTAAGTTTTCTCCTCGATGCTCTATTCGTATTTTTGATTCATTCACTTTTTCTGCTTTTCCGTTTAATTCCTCTTCAACAATAAGGGTGTTTGCTTGTTCGCTGGGTAAGATAGAGATTGGTCCGATGTTGTCTTGTGCGAGAAGGATGTGGGTTTGAGGGGTGATGCGCACCTCTGTCGTGATGGTGTTGGTTTTTGTGCCGCGCACCCAGTCGGCTAATTTTTCAGCTGACGCGGGTGTAAAGCACAGTATTCCAAGTAATGCTATGAGCGTATAACAGCATCCACTTTTCATAGAGATCCTTTGGTTAAAAGACGTTTTTCTGCAAGTCTAAACAAAAAGGCATGGTTAGTATACCAACCTGTTACTAAGTTGCTTCAATTAATAGATGAGGACTTGTTATGGAGACTGGGCTATTTACTCGGGGATTAAGCGCAGGTGAGCGAGACAGCTTTTCATATTTGTTGGAGCTATATCGCGTTTCCCCAATTTTGAAGGTTTTAACTAGCGCGGGTGGCCGGGTCTACTGTGTAGGCGGTGCAGTTCGGGACATATTACTTAAAAAGGATGTTAAAGACCTAGACTTTGAGATTCATGGTTTAGCAGAGCCAAGGTTGATCAAGATCCTTTCTCAGTTTGGAGTAGTGGCCACCCAGGGGCGTGTTTTTGGTGTTCTGCGTGTTAATCCGTGGGATATTGATTGGTCTTTGCCACGAGCGGATGGCTCAGGGAGGCGGCCTGCTGTTTTAATTGATCCGGAGATGGGTTTAGTTGAAGCATTGCGTCGAAGAGATCTCACCATGAATGCTATGGCAATTGACCCTATAAAAATGGAATTGTTCGATCCTTTTGGCGGTGAACGTGATCTGCAGGATAGGGTTCTGCGGGCGGTAAATGCACAGACATTTGTAGACGATCCACTGCGGTTATATCGTGTTATGCAGTTTTTGGCTCGTTTTGAGATGGAACCAGACGATAAACTAGCGTTTTTGTGTAAAAATATGGATGTTTCTAGGGTGTCGCGTGAGCGTATTGAAGGTGAATTGAAGAAAATGTTTCTTCGAGCGTGTCGTCCTTCCTTAGGCTTTCGTTGGTTGGCGACGATAAGCAGGCTTATTGACTTATTTCCGGAGTTGTCTTTATTGGTTGGCGTGGCGCAAAATCCCCGGTGGCATCCTGAGGGAGATGTTTTTGAACATACCATGCAGGTGCTTGATGCCGTGGCATTAGATGCGTCACCCTTATCAGAGATGGACCGCCTGGCCCTTTGCTACGGGGCTTTATGCCATGATATGGGCAAGGTTTCGACAACGCGTCCTCATGAGTATGACGGGCGTTTAATCAGCTATGGGCATGAGGAAGCAGGTGTGGAATACGCCGTAAAATTTTTGAAGCGTTTTACGGCGTGCAAAGAGCTTGTTGCACGGGTTCTGAAGCTTGTTCGTTACCATATGCGGCCGTGTGCTTTGGTTCGGGGAGGAGCTGGATGTGCTGCTTATCGAAGGCTTGCTGTATGCCTTGCGCCAGATTCGCTTGCTTTTCTTGCGTACATAGCGCGTGCCGATATGCGGGGTAGAAATGGCGGTGGAAATAGGCCACATACAAATTCGGTGCGTTGTGTCGATGAGTTTATTATAAAAGCCACGCAGTGCGGTGTTTTTGATGCACCTCAAGCTCCAGTTTTATCGGGAAAAGATCTTTTGGAGCGAGGGATTTCAGGCAAACGGATCGGTGGATTGCTTGCCCGGGCGTATGAGTATCAAATTTCGTCTGGGGTGCAGGAGCGCGCTTTACTGCTTGCGTATTTGGGTCTTGGCTAGGTTGGTTCCATGCTGTTTGGTGGATTTTTATAGAAAAATATCTAAGGTAGTTAGAGAGAAAAGAAGGTTGTAGTATTTTGTGGGCAAGGAAGCGGATTATATGAAACATGTATTTGCGGCGCAGTCGTTTTGGAGCTTGATGTTTCACTCGAGCTTTTTGAGTAAGCTTATCCTGCTAAGTGGGGCCGTTGTTCTCTTCTTAGTATTGTTTTTCTTTTTTTATAAATATTTTTTGATACGTGAATATCGTGTGCAAGTGGCCCGTGCACAATCAGTCATTGCACGTAGCTCAGACTTTGCTGATTTGGTCTCTGTTTCGAGCACCTTGGCGGGCACATATCCGGGTATGCTGTTGAATACTGGTTTGACAGCGCTTAAAAAGTCTATCGAAAGCCATTCAGGCAGTGGCCGTATTGAAAAGGCTGATTCAGAAGCTTTTTCAAATGCGATAAGCTTGTCTTTTAATCGTATTGTACAAGCGCAATATCAACTCCTTCCTTTTTTATCTGTAAGCGCAGCGGTGTCACCTTTGGTTGGGCTTTTTGGTACAATAACGGGTTTGATTCAGTCATTTATGGCTATTGGGCGAACTGGAAGTGCGGATTTAGCGTCTATTGCTCCTGGTATTGCCGAAGCCTTGTTAACTACCTTTGCTGGCTTAGTTGTGGCTATACCCGCTTTTGTTTTATTTCATGTGTTAACGACGTATATTCGTTCGTTTGAGTTTGAGTTGGAGCAATTGGTGGTCGGATTTGAAGGTTTAGTTGAAAAGCAGGTAGTGGCATGCGCGAACTAAAAAACAGCAATTCAAAGCGGCGTGCCCATGTGTCTGAGCCTTTAGAAATTACCTTAACACCCTTGATCGATGCGGTACTTGTTTTGTTGATCATTTTTATGGTGGCTATGCCGATTATACAAAATACCATCCAGGTTGAATTGCCAACGAGCTCGACAAATGATGTACAAGAGCATGCTTTAGAACCTGTCACGATTTATTTTGATAAGGGGCGTCGACTATTTATCGAAGATCGAGAAGTCGGTAGGGAAAATTTTTTGCGGGAGCTGGAAAAGGTTTTTTTGACGCGACAAGGCGAAGATCATATTGTGATGGTTAAAGCTGATCAGAGCGTTGCATACGGAGATGTTGTTCGCCTTGTTGATGATATAAAATATTTGGGTGGTGTTCGTTATGTTGCATTGGCAACTGAAAAAAGATAAGTATACCGCAGCCGCCTTTAATGCAGCATTGTGGTGTGCCAGCATAACATTTAGCCTTTTTCTTTTTGGGCTCGGGTATGTTTGGCGTGTTCAGCCTGAAGATGCTTTGCGCGTTTCTTTGCGAAGGTCTCCAGCGCGCATTGTTTTGAAGCCGTTAATGCCAATTAAACCTACACCAAGGGTTATAAAAAACGCTGTGCCTAAAAAGGTCGAAAAAGAACGTAAAGTATCAAAGGTGCCTCGAGTTGTAGCAAAAAAAGTTGCTCCAGCGGTAGCTCCAAAAAAACCAAATCCGCAGTCGAAGAAGAAAGAGCCTCAAAAGGTTTCTAAACCCCAGGCAAAAAAGACCTTAGAGTCAACAAAAAAAATCGAAAAAAACGTGGTTATCCCATCTGCAGCAAAACCCCCTGTTGAAAAAAAAGCGGTAAAACCGGCTAAAAAAGAAGAAAATAAGAAGACAGCTCCGCTTCCGGTAAAGGAAGAGAAGAAACAGGCGATAGAAAAAGTGCCAACCAAAACAAAGGAGCCTCAACTTTCACCAGCTGATAAAAAAAAGCTGCAAAAACAAGAGGTTGTTAGTGAGTCTAGGAAACAGATTCAGCAGCAAAAAAAAGTTGAAAAATCAGCTTATTCAGAGCCAGAATTGCTAAAACCAAAACAGGAAGTTATTCCCGAAGTGCTAGAAACAAATTCCATGTCTTCCGATCAGCCAATTGTGTCTTCCAATGATGAGCAAGAAGTGATCTTGGAGGTGGGAGGGGGAAGTGTTAATGAGCGTGATAATATGGCATTTATTGCTGCTATTAGGCATGTTTGGCGGCTGCCGCGTGGCTTGCAAACCGATTTAAAAGCTCAGGTGCTTTTGGTTCTAAATGCACAGGGCGTGGTTCAGGATATTGCGGTTATTCGCTCCTCTGGTGTGTTAGCATACGATCTCTCTGCACGAGCGGCGTTGCACCGTGCGGTTTTTCCAGGGGTGTTTTGGGGCAAAAAGATTTGTATCGAATTTGGAAAAGAACTAAGCGAATAAATAGACTGGGGGCTGTATGAGGTATGGGGTTACAGGGTGCTTTTTTGCGCTATTAATGATTTTTTTTGGTGGTAGCGCCTGCGCTCAGAATGCGGTGCCAAAATCTTTTGTTGTTGGTATTTCAAATCAGGATGCAATTGCAGGGCCGATGCGATTGTATATAGGTGTTATTGCGCTTGCGGCTACTGCGCACAAAGAAGTTGAAGTGTTCCTTGAAGATTTGCGTCAAAAATTCTCTCTTGAAGATCGGTTCTTAGTAACGGCAGAGCTTCGTTCGTCTTTGCCAAAAAAACGCAAGCAGATTCAGGATTTGTTTGTTGCCGGTTACGATGCAGCGCTGTTTGTAACTTTTTATGGTTCGGGCAAGACAATTGATTGGCGCTTGTATGAGACTGATGCCGGTTCGATGGTTCATGGGCGCAAGGTGGCATGTTCGACATTAGCTGATGCTACGGCGCATATTGCTGTTCGGGTGATTGAAGAGCTTACTACTTGCCGCATGCCATTTTTGACGCATATAGCCTTTGTTGAGCGCAAGTCTGAGTGCAGCGGAAGTATTATTAGGCTTGCGTCGTTTGATGGCCGTAGGCAGAATATATTGTTTGATTCGTCTCGTATTTTGGTGAGTCCTGTATGGGGAAGCTCCAAAGATACGGTATTTATCGCTGTTTCAGAGTTTACCCCTAGAAATGTGCGATTTATTGGAATTGACATGCAAGGGCGTCGCTACCGTTTGCTTGATGAAGATGGAACGAGCGTAGGGCTTTGCTATGCTACAGATTCTCAGGAGGTTGTGTATTGCAAATCGGGACATATCTGGCGTTTGCGATTTAACCCTAGCCGCCAGCTTTGGGAGCATCGGCGCATTGTCGAAATTTCTGGGACTTGTGGCTCGCCTTCATTACGAAAAAATGGAGATATTATTTACTGCTCCAATGGAAAGATTTGTGCGTTTTTGGCCGCTGAAAAAAAAGAGCGTGTTTACACGCCACAGGGATATCATGTAGCACCATCGTATTCCGCGGCAAAGGATGCAGTGGTCTTTGCCTCTAAGATCGGAGGACAAATTCAATTGCAATCCCTTAATTTGGGGACTGGCGCTCTTGAGCAGCTAACATTTGGTAGCGGTGATAAGACCGATCCTACCTGGTCACCCTGCGGGCGTTATTGTGCCTATTGTTTGCAAGGTAAAGGAGAGAGCTCAATCTGGGTTCTTAATACGGAGACAAAGGTAACGTGGCGTATATCGCCGCCACAAATATTTGCGCAGTTTCCTTCCTGGTCACCATATTGCACTACTTTGGAGCTACGGTAGTTGTTTTGTATGATTCTAATTCTTGTCTTTTTGGAGCGTTTTTCAGTAGTTTAAAGATGAAAATACTGCTTTTCCTGGTTGAGAAAAAAGGTGCTTTCTGTACAATTAATCAAGGAATGTAATTAGCATGGTGAAAAAAAGTATCGTTTTAGCTGAATGTAAGAATGGGTATCTATGAAGTTTAAAAAGAAATCGGGCAATTTTTCCAGTTCGCCCCGGAATGTTTTGATTTTTGTCGCAGTCTTTGTTATCGGTTTAGCTGCGTTAACACGGCTAGCAGATTACAGTAGATCGACCGATTTGCTCAGTTATTCCCAATTTTTAAAGAACGTAGAGGCTGGGGAAGTTACGTCAGTCAAAGTAGCGGGAAGTCAGGTGTTTGGCACCTTCAAGTCTGGCAAACATTTTGAAGCAACCATTGCGGAAAATCCTGGGAATTGGGAGCTTTTGCGCAAGCACAACGTGGACTTTGCAGTGAGCGAAGGTCCGGGAAGCTTTAACGTTTGGTATATGATTGTTTTCTTTGCAATTGCAGCCTTGTTAGGGGTTGTCTGGTTTTTGTTGCGCCAGTTTCGTGGCGGAGCAGGAGGAAGCGGTGGTGTTGGTGGGCTCTTTTCTGCGTCCAAAAGCACTGCTCGGATGTTTATGCCGTCACAAATAAAAGTAAAATTTTCAGATGTGGCTGGAGCAGAAGAAGCTAAAGAAGAACTTAAAGATTTAGTTGATTTTTTAAAGAATCCAACAAAATATCGTCGCGTTGGTGCTGAAATAACGCGTGGTGTCTTGCTCGTTGGCGAACCGGGAAATGGTAAGACTTTGCTGGCAAAGGCGGTTGCAGGCGAAGCAAACTGCCCATTTTTTAGCATAACGGGTTCGGACTTTATGGAGATTTACGTTGGTGTTGGCGCAGGTCGAATTCGTGACTTGTTTGCGCAGGCACGTAAAAATGCTCCGGCAATTATTTTTATCGATGAAATTGATGCAATCGGCAGAAGGCGTGGAAGTGGTAGTGGCGGAGGTCACGATGAGCGTGAACAAACGCTTAACCAGCTGCTTACTGAGATGGATGGCTTTGCTTCAAGTGAAGCGCCGGTGATTGTTCTTGCTGCGACGAATATGCCAAGCGTGCTTGATCGTGCCTTGCTGCGTCCTGGAAGATTTGATCGTCGCATTACTGTTCCGTTTCCAAATGAAGAAGCACGACGTGAGTTAATAAAGATTCATGCGCGCAAAGTAAAACTTGCAGATGACGTCGATATCGAAAAAATTGTGCAAGAAAGCGCAGGATTTAGCGGTGCTGACCTGGCGAACTGTGTAAACCAAGCTGCAATTAATGCAACCAAGAGTGGCCGAGATAAGATTGAACAACAAGACTTTGATGTTGCATTTAAAAAGCTAATTGATTCGCTTAAGGCGAGCCGAAGCGAGCATAAGACATCAGGGGCGGAAGAGTCTGCAGCTCGCGTTTATATGCCGTCGCAGATTAAAGTGCGCTTTTCTGATATTGCAGGCTTGCAAGAAGCAAAAGAAGAGATGGAAGATTTTATTTCATACCTAAAAGATCCTTCAAAATATCAGCAAATTGGAGCTCGCTTAACCCGCGGTGTACTTTTAGTGGGTGATCCTGGTAATGGTAAAACAATGTTAGCGCGTGCAGTTGCGGGCGAAGCGGGAAGACCATTTTTTAGTGCTAGTGGTTCAGAGTTTATTGAAAAATATGTTGGCGTGGGAGCTGCGCGTATCCGCGATTTATTTGTCCAAGCTCGCCGTATGGCACCAAGTATTATTTTTATTGATGAAATTGATGCCATTGGTGGAAAGCGCGGCGGCGAGGATGGTGGAAACCGTGAGTATAGCCAAACCTTAAATCAATTGCTGACAGAAATGGATGGCTTTGATGCAGATGGAACGTCAGTTATTGTTTTAGCAGCGACAAACCGTCCCGATATTTTAGATTCTGCACTTACACGTGCCGGTCGTTTTGATCGTCGTGTTGATATTCCGTATCCGGATCTTGATACGCGTCGTGATATTTTGCAGGTCCATGTACGTGGTGTACGTGTGGCGCCTGAAGTTGACCTTGAAAAAATTGCGCGCGGTACTCCGGGGTTTAGTGGCGCAGATCTTGCTAATTTGGTTAATGAGGCAGCAGTTCACGCGGTACGTGCTAGTCGTGAGGTGGTAGACATTCAAGATTTTGATGAGGCTCGAGATAAAATTTTAATGGGTAAGCGTTCAAGCTCTATGCGTCAAACTAGAGAAGACCTTCGTGCGACAGCTTATCATGAGGCGGGGCATACATTGATGACCTTGCTGCAGCCTGATTATACAGATCCACTACACAAGGTTACCATTGCGCCACGCGGCAGTGCGCTTGGGTATTCCGCTAGTTTGCCGGAGCGTGACCGGTACTCGCATAGTAAGGAAGAGCTTGAGGCTAAAATTGTTGTTTCTCTGGGCGGCCGCGTAGCGGAAGAACTTGCGTTGAATCAGCAATTTACGGGTGTCACCTCAGATCTTAAGAATGCAACTTCTATTGCGCGTCGGATGGTCTGCGATTACGGTATGTCGTCTGAACTTGGTTTAATTTCATGTGCTGGGGCGGGTGAACTTTCTCAAGAAATGGCGTCTCGTGTTGATAGCGCTGTTCGTGCGATTGTTGATAGTGCGTATAGTAAATCACGTGAGCTCATGGCTAAGAATCGAGATAAGCTTGAAAAACTAGCGCAGGCTCTGGTTGAGCACGAAACGCTCCAAGCAGAAGAGGTCTATGAGTTGTTGGGAATTACACCCCGCCAAATACACAAGCTCTCTTGATTAATAAAGGGTTGTTTGAAAAATCAAAGAATTAGTGTAGAATAAACGCTGTATGTGTAGTACTCGCTCGTGTTATGAACATAAGCAATTTTTTAAGTAGGTGGTAACATGTCACGTATCTGTGATAATTGTGGAAAGCGGCCTCGTGTGGCAAACAATGTGAGCCATGCTAATAACCGCACAAAAAAGTGGGTTTATCCTAACGTTCACCGTATGCAATATATGTGTGTGAATGATCCAAAGAACCGGGTTCATTCTGGTTGTGTCTGTACAAAATGTTTGAAGGCAAATCTTGTTCGCAAGATCGTCTAGGTGTAAAAAATTATGGCAAATACAAAGTCAGCAAAAAAAAATGTTCGTAAGAGCGCAAATAAGCGGTTAATAAATCTTTCGCGCAAAACAGCTATTAAAACAGCGGTTAAAAAAGTCCATGTTGCATTAGCAGCCAATGCTGGACAGGAACAAGCCGAAGTCTTGTTACGTGATGTTGCGGCGCGTTTAGCTCGTGCAAAAAGCAAAGGGCTTCTACATCCTAATGCGGCAGCACGTCGCTTAAGCCGTTTGGCAAAGCGTGTTTCTAGCCAATATCGCGCATAAGCTGCGACGAATAATTTTATAAATAAAAGTAGAGCATTGTGTTCAAAGACTAAAACACAATGCTCTACTTTTATTTTGTTATATGCGTTCGTAAAATAAAAGGTACGGCTTAGCTACACCTTGTTCGTCTTCTAATTTTTTTAAGGTATTGTATCCATTTCGAGCGTCCCATGCAAAGGGGCTGATTGGGATTATATTTGTGTCATCACACTTAAGCCATTTTCCCTGTTTGTTGACTAGGCTTATGTAGTGGCCGCCGTTAAGGGAGCCATAGTGTGCAACGACGCCAATTAGGTTCCATTTGCTTTTCTGAGCAGGTGGGCTTATGAAAAGGTCTTGATTTGTGAAATAAAGTACCTGTGGTATTTGGAACATGTTGTCGTCGATGACGTCTTCTTTGATAGAAAACCCATCTATTTGAGTTATGATCGTTTTGTACCGGATTGGCATTTGGATTAAAAGGTATTTTTGCTCTGGTATGATGGTGGTTCTTTGTTGATCGGTTTTTTCCCCATCACACTTTGTGCAGTTAAGAATTTCTGGTGCGAGACTGTTTTGGATTAAGGATTTTAAGTCATAACCGGTTGTAGTAAGCGACAGGTCGATTTTATTAAGGGACCAGGCGTCATAATCTTGCTTTTTACATTTTTTGCAAAAGTGATCGAAGTGTTTTGTAAATTCAAATGCTTTTGATAGAAGTGGCGCCAACTCATTTGGTTTTCCACCAAAGTTTTTTTGGTGTATTAAGAGATCAAAGAGGTACTCTGGATCTTGTTGTTCTCCTGGGGCAAAGATTTGGTTTAATTGGTTTTTAAAGGTGGGATAATCGCGTGAAATTTTAATAAATTGTTCCTCTGGGAGAAGTGTTGCGTTAAAAAACTTTAAAAGGTCCGTATTGGGAAGGGCTTTAAACTTTGAAAGTAGTTCTTTGCTCATAGGGATCTTACTTCCTGCGTATTTTATGATTTGGAAGAGTGAGTTTTGGTAACAGCTATTTTTCTCATTGATAATCCCCTGGATGCTTTGAAGGCGATTATTAAGCTGGCGATATTGCTCTTCGATCCATGATTCCACAAGCATTTGTTGAAAATCGGGTTCTTGGGCTGCTTGATTGAATCCTTTTACCAACTCTTGACTAAAGTTTTTTAGGTAGCGAAACGACGTTATGGTTTTTTGAAAATCGGTGTTCTGCGGGTAAAGCTTTTTGCTTTGTTTTACGATTACTTCTTGAGCTTGGATGCTTGCGAGCCAAAATTCAACGTCATCTACTGTTTCTTTAAGAATGTTGATGAGCTTATAGTAATCCTCGGTATTTTCAGCAGGGTTAGTTTTTAATAATTCTTGGAATTCTACATTGTTGGCTAGGATATCAAGTGTTTTTAATGTGACTGTATTCGGTTTTTTTTCTTCTGGCTTACCATAAACTGTATCGATAAGTTTTTCTGCAGTCATGCCTTGTGCTATTTGATTTGAGCTTTTAAATATTGATTCAATGTTTTGCACGAGGTCGCGCAGCGTACCTTGAAGTTCTTCATAGTCAGCTGAACCAGGATTTACTGACTGAAGTCGCTGTTGAAGCATTGTATCTTCTAGGTACAGTTCCCAAAGGGTGTTGGTAATATTATTTGGCATTTGATTCCACGCTTCGCCATACGTGTCTTGGATTAAGTCCAAGAAGTCAACATGAGCTGCACTATGTATGCATACAGTAAATGCTAAAATTGCTAATAAATTTTTCATAAGCTTCTCCTTTTTTTTTTAAACCTACGAATGACATATAAATAAGTATATATTGATTTTTATATTTGTAAATAAATATTTATTGAGAAATACAACTTTTTAGGTCTTTAAAAAGATGGGGCAGAATTAGAGCCGTTTAAGGCTTATATTCCATATTTTTCGTGAATGGGTGTAGCGAGATAAGAAATTGTTTTTAGTTTTAACAATGTGTTTTTGTTAAGACTCTGTAGTGGCAGGTTGCAATTTTTTATATATGTTTCTTGCTCTGATGGAGTGATGCGCTTAGCAAGTTCTTGAAAAAAACAAAAACTAACCTCATGATTTTTAAATGAGAGGGCAAGAGCGACTAACTCTTGTATTACCGGTGGGTTCGCATAATGATGTGAGAGAAGTTCTTTGTAATACCATTTTAGGGAGGGGGATTTAGTTATAGCTTCCAAAACGCTTGTTTGGGAGCCGGTAATATGACTAACAAATGTGACAATGTCTGACGAATCTGTTTGACGAATATTCTGTTTTGCTTCACTAATACTGATATCTGCAAGATATTGTATGATCTGGTCGCCGGTGTTGTTTGTAGCGTTTAGTTGAAAAAATAATAAAAATAGACTTGTCAGCACTATTTTGTTAAGGGCGCGCATACTTTTTACTCCTATTATTTTTAAACAATTTCTATGTTTGACATTATCATAAAAGTGGGAATTTTGGTAGGCAGATTTTCTTGGTATTATGTTTGTTTTTTCAGATAGCGGAGAAAAGCTTGAGGTTTTCAACTAATTTAAAAAGCAAAATTTGTTTTTTGCCAGAGTTGTAAAAAATCCCGAGCAGTCTGGACTGCGACGCGCGCGCTTCCTACGTGTTCGAGGAAAACCATGAGAACAAATGGCCGGCTATCTTCGGGTTTGATATATCCTACAAACCAGCCATGGTTTTTATAGGTCTCTTCATTTTCATCATCGGCTCGTTTCTTGCGGCTACAAACCTGTGCAGTTCCTGTCTTTCCAAATATTTCTACATGAGGGAGCTTTTTTAAAAGTCGTGCAGTCCCTGTTTCAACGCTCTGGCGCATACCGCCTAAAATGCAATCTCTTGTTTCTTGAGTAATGGGTAGGGGCGCAAATTCGGCATCTTCTTGAAGAAGTATTCGTGGTCGCACGAGGCGTCCTGTGCCCAATGAGCCAACAAAGCGAACAGTTTGTAATGGGGTTACCAAACTGTAGGATTGTCCAATTGAGACAAGCACAGTTTCACCCCTTTGCCAGCGCTGTCCGACAATCTGTTCCTTCCAGCGTGCGGTAGGTACAAGGCCGGTGCGTTCGGGAAGAATTATGCCGGTAGGACGCCCAAAGCCGAAGCTTTCTGCGTATTTGGCCAGTAGGTCTATAGGTATTTCCTTTCCTATCTCATAAAACGGAATATTGCACGATTGTGCGATGCTCTGAGTAAGAGAAATTTTACCGTGGCCATACCGCTTGTTGCAATGAAAAACGGCGTTGCCAAATTTGGTGGCTCCGGTACAGGTCCATTCAGAATGAGGCGTAATAATGCGTTCTTCCAACGCGGCAGCAGCCGTTACGAGTTTAAAGAGTGATGCAGGCGGGTAGCAGGAGCCGAGTGCGCGGTTGATAAAAGGTTTTTCGCTAAGGTACGCTTGCCACTGCTTGGGAGAAATTGGCTGAGTAAAGAGATTAGGATCAAACGTTGGGTGAGAGGCAAGTACAATAAGGTCTCCTTGATCGGGATCCATGACAATAATAGTTCCAGCTCTAAATTTTTCGAGAAGTTTTTCTGCGTTTTTTTGCGGTATAATGCTAATGGTTGTTTTGACTTGTGTTCCATTAAGTGCTTGAAAAAGGGTTTTTTGTTGAATGCAACGGCCAAGAGAATCAACGATTAATTCTTCTTTGCCGGGTTGACCGCGTAGCTGTTCTTCAAAAATTTTTTCTATTCCCATGAGCGCCTGGGACGTAGGGGCCTGGGCTGTTTGGCGAAAAGAACCGATAATGTGGCATGCGCATGATTCTTCTGGATAATAGCGGATGGTGCGTGTTTCAAGAAGTAGGTTTTTGTGGTTGCCGCATTGCTCAAGTATTTGAGCTAGTATTTCAAAAGTGAGTTCGTCAATGAGTAGTAACTTTTTTTTGTATCGTTCGGTCACGCCAAGTTCTTTATCTGTGGGCAAAGGGTTGGCACTGTATTTTCTTAAAAAATTAACGATGGCTAATTGTTCAGTGGATAGTTTTTTAAGTCCAGTTCCTTGCCAATAAAGTGCTGTAATGGGCCGATCAGTGGCAAGAAGTACTCCGTTGCGATCGGTGATTGCGCCGCGCCGTGAGGCAAGTATGCGCTCCCTGAGGAAATTCTTTTTGCTATATGTAGCAAAAAGCGTTGCTTGGTAAATTTGTAGGTAAAGGAGGATGCTTGTGAGGAATACGGTGCTACCGACCAAAAACCAGCGGAGTAATAAAAAGCGGCTGTAAAGGATATCAATGCGTTTATTCATGCCTATTTAATATAGCGTTCGGTACTTGCTGGTGTTGCATGCCCTAAAAGCTCCTGCACGCGTTCCAAAGAGGTTCCACGTTCAAGAAGATGGAGTGCAAAGGAATGGCGAAGTATTTTTGGGGTGAGCTCTACCTGAGGGGTTAATAAATGGCCAAAACTAAGACAGATTCGCTGTATAGACCGTGTAGTAAGTGGCGTTTTATGGATACTCAAAAACAGGTATTCGGATGAGTTTTGCACCTTGGGGCGTTCGACAGATAAGTACTTTTCAAGATCATATGCAGTTTGAGGGCCAAAAAATACCGTACGCTGTTTTTTGCGTGACGGACGAATGGCAATTGATCGATTTTGCAAGTCTACGTCTTGTAAGGTTATTGCGCTTAGTTCCATGCTCTTTATTCCTGTAGCATACAGGATTCCCAATATGCTACGGTCGCGGAAAGGTTTTAATGAGTTTAATGCATGCTTTGGTGTGTTTTGCAAAAGCTGGATAATGGCATTGCGCGAAACAACCTCGGCCTTTGGTAGTTGCACAGGAGGGCGTTTAAGAGAGATGGGTTCTTTAAGCGCATTGCTATGAAAGAGGAAAAGAAAAAAAGTGTTAAGACACGAAATTTTACGGGCTTGCGTTGAATTCTTCTCTTTGCTTTTCAGCTCTTGCGTAAAAAGTGCGGTCATTTGCATTAGGGTAAAGGAATGTTTTGCTTTTTGTTCTGAAGCTTCCCAGAGTTCAGAAAGATACGAGCGAAGTGTATGGTAGGTCGCTTTTTTTTCAGTTAAACAATGGTGCTCGAATGCAGCGAGGTATCCCTGGCAAGTCATGCGATTCATGCTAAATCTCCCTATCGTATACCAATATCTTGTCGTATAATTAAGAAGGTATTCTAACATGTTTTTTTGTTTGAATGAAGAGTGTACTATGGATTGCGACCATTATAGGCTGTTTTTTGCCATGCAAGAGCGGGTTGTGTGTTTACCTAAGCCCGCAATTTCCCAGCTTGTTGAAGAATTTGGGCCTGAACCGTTTCTTATCTTGATAGCAACACTCCTTAGTCTTCGCGCACGCGATACGGTTACACTTCCGTTAGCTAAACTGGTCTATGAGAGATTTCCGACGCCAAGGTCTTTGGCTTTTGCATCATATGCTGAGTTGTCGAATTTAATTAAACCTATTGGTTTTTTTCGAGTAAAGGCGAAGACCTTAATTCAGGTTAGTACTGTTTTGGTCCAGCAGTATGGCGGCCATGTGCCTCAAAATGAAGCTGCATTATTATCTTTGCCTGGCGTGGGAAGAAAAACGGCTAATTTGTTACGAGCGGAAGTTTTTGGAATCCCTGCGATCTGCGTTGATGCCCATGTCCATCGAATTTCAAATCATTTTGGCTGGGTGAAGACCAATACGCCAGTCGAGACCGAGCGAGAATTGATGAAGCTGTTTTCAGAAAACTTCTGGATTGCGATTAATCGCGTACTTGTTCCTTGGGGACAATACATATGCCGGCCACGTGCTCGTGTATGTGTATGCCACGATTTAATGGAAAAGATGGCTCAAAAAAAATAACATAAAAGCAGGAGACAGTTACTGTTGTCCCCTGCTTTGTATTGTAGTGATCTATGTTAACTCTTTTTGAGCTCGCTCGATGATTTCTGCCAACGTAAGCCCAAACTCTTGAGTGCCATCGCGGTGTCGCAGCGTGATAGTATTGTTTTCAACCTCTTTTTTGCCAATTACCAGCATCCACGGTATTTGCTCGATCTGAGCTTTTTTGATCTTTGCAGAGATTGGATCAGAGCTTTCTTCAATGTCGATACGCAAATACTTTTTGAGTTGATCGCGCAGGTTGCGTGCGTATGGTAATTCTTGGTCGGTAATAGTCATAATACGCGTTTGGATCGGTGATAGCCAGAGCGGTAATTTACCCTTGTAATGCTCAAGCAGTATGGCAAAGAAGCGTTCTAAAGAACCAAAAATTGCGTGATGAACAACGACAACCCGCTCTTTTTGTCCGCTTGAGTTAATACAGGTAAGGTCAAAGTTTTCTGGCTGTACAAAATCGACTTGAACAGTACTGCACTGCCAGGTGCGGCCGATAGAATCTTGTATGCCAATTTCTATTTTGGGACCATAAAAAGCGCCGTCGCCTTCTTTGATTGTATAGCTGTGCCCAGATTTTTCTAAGGCTTGTTTGAGCGCATTAATAGCTATTTCCCAAACCTCGACGCTACCCATAGCGTTGGCCGGACGCGTTGCCAAACCAATTTTGATATTTTCAAAGCCCGTTTTGGCTAAAGTAATAAAAATCAATTTTAATACATTAGTTATTTCTTGTTCCATTTGATTGAGCTGGCAGATAATGTGTGCATCATCGATGGTAAATGCACGAACACGCATTAAGCCATGTAGTACGCCTGAAAGCTCGTGTCTATGAACATATCCAAACTCTGAGATGCGCATAGGCAGTTCTCGATAGGAGCGCGGCCGTGTGTTGTAAATTAAAAAGGCGCCAGGGCAGTTCATTGGGCGAATGGCATATTCAGTTTCATCAATATGAGAAAAATACATATTTTCTTTGTAGTATGAATAGTGCCCAGAACGGCGCCAAAGATCGGCGTTGAGCATAATTGGCGTTGCTACTTCTTGATAATCATTCTCGTAGAGCAGCTGACGCATAAAGTTCTTAAGGGTGTTGAGAATCAAATTTCCTTTTGGATGTATAAAAGGAAAGCCGATACCTTCAGGCAACAATGAGAATAGATCTAACTCTTTCCCAAGCTTGCGATGATCGTATTTAAGGGCTTCTTCGCGTTGATGGAGATATTGGTCTAGTTCAGCCTGGCTTAAAAAGGCAATACCCGTAATGCGCTGGAGTTGTGGATTTTCTTTGTCGCCTCGCCAGTAGACTCCTGAGACGGAAATTAATTTAAAGTGCTGGATTTGTCCAGTACTTGCAACGTGACCGCCGCGGCATAGATCGACAAATGAACCTTGGGTCGAAAGGCCGACCTCTGCGTCTTGAATGTCGTTTATAAGTTCGAGTTTGAAAGGGTTATCTTTAAAGATCCTTCGTGCTTCTTCTTTGCTAACGCAGCTTTGGATAATAGGAAAGTTTTCTGAAGCGATCTGACGCATACGTTCTTCAATTGCCGGGAGGTCTTCTTCCCGGATCGTAGTTTGCGCGAGGAAATCGTAGAAAAAGCCCGTGTCCGTTGTGGGACCAATAGTAAACCGGGTGTTTGGATAGAGCTCTGAAATTGCATGAGCTAATAAGTGAGCCGCCGAGTGGCGTAGGTGCTCTAGTTCTACGTGTTTATCCATGCGTGATCCTAGTAGGCATAGAAGATATACAGTTTTCGCTGTTTATTGTAACAGAGCCGAATATCCCTGTCATCTAGATCTATTGAGTCCTTACCAGCTACCGGTTCCTCCGCCGCCTCGGCCTCCGCCAGAAAAACCACCGCCAAATCTGCCTGTTGGAGATTTTGATGAACCATATGTTGGAGTCGGATTGGTTGTAGCTGCATATAATCGGGTAAAATTAGTAAGCATGATAGGAGAGAAGTGATTGCCAATAAACCATGTTGGCCGATAAGGGTTCTGCGAAGTTTCCCATTCTTTGAATAATGGCGCAAATTGCTTGGTCCATGCTTCTTCTAACCCGAGTGCCATAGCAAAGGGAAGATATTTTTCAAAAAGCGCGGGTGTTCTAATGGGTGGTGTGCCAATAATTTTTAATCGATCAATTTCTGCTGTTTTTAAATATAATGCAAACCCATCAATTTCGTCTCTAACCACTCGGCCCTCAGGTGTATAACCCGGTAAGTAGCATGCTGCAATACTGATTAGGATGCCGCCAGGAATCAGGAAAAGTGGAGAAACATAGCCATCAAGCAATGAGCAAAGCAGTATGGCTGCAACCGTTGTGCCTAGGACGGGAATGATGAAAGAGACATGGAGCTTGAGCAATTTTGAAAATGGCCGTTCTTCGACAGCCTTTTGTAGTGTTTTGATGAGACCCGCAGCTTGCTTTCTTTCCTTTTCCAAAGGATTTTTGTGTATGCGGTATTCTTCACCGGCGCTAAAAAGTTTGGTTAAAAAAGCACTTTCAAGTGTGTTGAGACCGGTTGCCCATGGTTGATCGGTTTTTTTGATGGTGTACTGGTTCGCTGTTTTATCGGGGGGACTTGCTGAGATGGTCAGATATCCGCGAATTGCAAGGTCAACGATTTGGGCCGCTACATGAGTCGGGGCAATGTGCCGTTGTTTGAGGTAGCCACATTCAGCAGGCGTTGTGTCTTTTGGCGGGTAAAAGCGGGGAATTATCGTGCCATAATTTTCATATGCGCGTATCTGTCTGATTGTTAAAACTAGATACCAGATTAAGAGCAGGTACAGAAGGAAAAAGAGCAAAAGTCCTGGATTATCTTTAGCAAAAAGCCATACTTCTTGAAATGTTGAAGGCCGCGTAATGAAACCGCGTTTCCATGAAACATATATGGTTAGACCTTCAAAGGGCTTAAGGAGGTGCGTTGTTGCGAAGGTGAGTATATGGCTATTGGTTTGTTCAATAAGTGCATTGCGTTGGTCGCTTTGATAAGGGCCGGTAAATGCGCTGGCTTTGATGCTTTGTGCGGGAATGTTTTTTGGTAGTTTTATTGTTGCGCTTGCATGATATATAGGGAGGGCAGATTCAAGTCCCGTCACATTCCACGCAAGTTCGTCGTATTCTTCGTAAAATTGTAGTTGTCGTTGGGTTGTATAGTGTATTACGTACTGATATGTCCCCGGTGGAATGATGATTTCGGCGGAGCCAATGAGAAAGGTAATGCGTCCGTTGTTGAAGGTTTGTTTAAAAGGAACGGACTGGCCATTGCGTGTTATTGTTTTTACCGAAAGTTTTGTGGTGTAGTTAGTACCAAGCGGGCCAGAGTATGCGACGGGGATACTATGGTAGATGCCATGTTTACCGTAACGCGTTTCAACGTATTCGATGTTGTTAGTGACCTCGAGTTCGCCGGATTGATGGATAATAATATCTGAGTGGAAGCTCTGAATATGAGTAGCATAAATAGGCGAAAAAAAGAGCGCCAGCAGGAGACTGGCTGACGCGTATCCTAAAAGTTTGATGCGTGGTTTTTTTAGCATGCCTGACCTGCGTTGTTAGAATTGTACGCGGGGTGCTGTTTTTTCTTCGGGGTTGTCTAGTTCAAAGTAGGTAATCGGCGCAAATGAGGTGAAACTTGCTACAATGCGCGCAGGAAAGTGCATGACCGCGATATTATAGTTACGCGCAGTTCCGTTGTAGTAGCGACGCGAGATTTGCAGTTCATCTTCGATTTTTTCAAGGCTGTTTTGTAGCGCTAAGAAATTTTCATTAGCCTTAAGTTCCGGGTAGTTTTCGGCAACGGCAAAAAGTGTTTTGAGCGCACCGGTTAATGCTCCTTCAGCGGCGCTTTTCTCTTGCACGGTTGTTGCGTGCATCGACGCGGAACGGAATTTAGCGATGTTTTCTAAAACGCCTTTTTCGTGAATTTGATAGTGTTTTACGGTTTCGACTAAATTGGGGATAAGGTCGTAACGGCGTTTGAGTTGTACATCAATTCCGCTCCAAGCTTCTTGCGTCATGGCGCGAAGCGAAACAAAGGAATTGTATTTGCCTATGCCCCAGAAGATCGGTGCAATCAAGGCGAATGCAAGTATGAGAAAAACAAGAAATACCGTCATATTTGTGTCCTTACGCGTGCTTTTTGGGAAAAAAAATAACAAGCTCTGCCTATCAGGCTATCTCCAACGGGTGTTCTTGTATAGTATGGTCGTGGTTATTTGAACAATGAGCATGGGGAGGAATCAAAGGTGGCCCAAAAAAAGATTTATCTGATTGATACTAATGTTTTTATACATGACCCGCTTGTCTTGAAAAGCTTTCACACAGCAGAGGTTGGGGTACCCTTGGTAGTAATCAAAGAGCTGGATCAATTTAAGTCTGACGTTGGCTCCAAGGGGCGTAACGCACGCGAGGCGATTCGTATTTTTGACCATATGCGTGAAGAAGGCTCTCTCGCGCACGGGGTGGTGTATGCACAGGATGTCTTAGTCCGTATTTTGCCAACACCATCTGCCGAAGTTGTTAAGAGTATTGCGCTTGATGACAATGATGATCGAATTTTAGCGAGTGCTATTGAGCTGAAGCAACAGGGATATGATGTTGTTTTTATCACCAAAGACCTCAATATGCGTGTTCGAGCAAATGCGTTAGGCGTTCAGGCGGAAGACTACAAAAAAGAGCATGTCGCTGAAGATGATTTTTACAAAGGCTGGCGTTCTTATGAGCTCTCAGCGGGCGAATTTCAAGGCGATCATCCAGCTATTTTGCGCGAAATTTTGCAGGAGCGGGAACTTTTTTTAAATGAATTTGTTGTGCTGAAAAGTAAGCGTAATGAAGAAAATTATCGCGTATTTCGTTATCAAGGGGGCGAACGATTTAAACTTGTGCGTGCTCCTGAACTTCTCTGGCCTATTGGACCAAAAAACTGGGCCCAGTTGATGGCATTTGATTTGTTGTTTGATGATGAAATTCAGCTTGTTTCGCTCTTGGGACCCGCGGGAACAGGAAAAACATTTCTTGTACTTGTTGCAGCTATGCATAAATTGCTTGTTGAGCATTCGTATAAAAAAGTGCTCGTAGCTCGACCTGTTGAGCCGTTAGGACGTGACATCGGTTTTTTGCCAGGCGATATTCAAGATAAGCTCTTTACCTGGATGCAGCCGGTACGCGATAATATGGAGCTGATTGTTCATAAGGCGCATTCGGGATATGAGCAGGGGTTGTACGATGATTTGTACCAAAAAGATGAGTCGGGCCGAAAGCGTCGTAAAAAGAAGAAAGATGAAAAGTGGCGTGTACCATCGGTTGATGAGCTTATTAGTGGCGGACTTTTGAGCCTTGAAGCAATTACCTATATGCGCGGTCGTTCAATACCAGACCAATTTATCTTGATTGATGAGGTTCAAAATCTCACTCTTCACGAGGTTAAAACGCTTATTACGCGAGTTGGTGAGGGTAGTAAAATTGTTCTTGCTGGTGATCCATATCAGATTGACTCGCCGTATTTAGATTTTTCGAGTAATGGCTTAGTTCTAGCAAGTGAAAAGCTAAAGGGAACTTCAATTTGCGCAAGTGTATTCTTACAAAAGAGTGAGCGAAGCTTGCTCAGCCAGCTGGCTGGCGAATTGCTATAAAAAAAAGGAGCAGCCATTTAAACAAATGGCTGCCCAAAAATAACGAGAACAAATGCAATTAGCTGCGATCGGCAAAGTATGAATCAACAGAATTATTGTTTTCATGCTCTTTTGTTAGAAAGAACAATGCTTCATTATTTGGGGTATTACGCGCATGAAACGTTGAGAAGGTTGCTGTTTCCTCTTCGCTTGCTTCTTCTTCTTCTTCTTCTTCTGGCTCGTCCTCTGTGTCTTCTTTTTTTTCTAGTAACTCGTCGTCTTCATCTTGTAGAACCGGAGATAAAGCATTTAAGCTCGGAAAAACTGTTTGGTCTTTCCTTGTTTTTTTGCTTGGGCTCTCATCTTCTGGTTCTAGTTCATCCATGAAAATGTTGTGATGTGCCGTTTGGTTATCAAAGGTTAACCTACGTTGTGCATCCGGGAAAAAGTTCTGGTTTAGGTCGAGGTCTTCGAGATTAATTTCTTCATCACGATACTTTCTTGGCGTCTCATTGTTGCTCATTTCTTCATTGCTTTTCTCAGCGGCTAGCGTGTTAATTAAAGCAATAACGGCAGTATGTAGTGTTACCGGGTCGCTATATTTACTGATAAATGAGGCAAGTGTTGACATGGCTTGCTCTGAAGTAAGTGCATTGTCTTCATTTAAAGGCTCATCGTTCTCGGTGATAGATGCAAAGAGTTTCTTTTTTCTTTCTAATTCTGCCTGTTGCAGTGTTGTTTGTTGGGTGAACTTTTTTTGAAGTTCGTTTTGAAAATTATTAAACAGGGCGCTTGAGTAGAAAAAACCTTTTTGAGGTGTGTTAGGCGGCGTTTGCGGTATTTTGTTGTTATCGCTTGCAAAAGCCAGTGCCGGAAAAAGGGCTATGTATACTAACTTTTTCATAAAATTCTTCCTTCTTTTTAAAATTCTGGATTCATAGTTAAATTATTATTCGATGAACTGCTCGTAAAATTCAGGGCACGGCTTGTTCCGTTGTTACGATTAGGTGCATTTTGATTTGTAATTTTGCGATATTTGATTGTAGGAGGCGTTTGTTGTTGTGCAACCTCTGCCGGTGTTAGATTGGCTATAGGTTCGAAGAATGATTCTGTACTTGGTGCAAAATTAAAAATAGAAGGGCTAGACGAAAAGCCTCCTGCGTTGTTATTTGTGGTTCTCCGACGGCGTATAATGCGACGTTGAGGAATAAAATTAGACGTATTTGCCTGGTTTTCGTTGAAATTTAGATCGTTATTTGAGGAGCTTGTTAACGCGCTTTCGTATTCTGCAAAAACTGTATTCTCTTGTGTGTTGGTATTAGAAGGACCAGCCTCTTCTTGAAGGTTTTCGTTGACATCAATGGCCTGAAAAAGTGACTGGCTTCTTTCTAGTTCGGCTCTTGATTCATTGGTATCATGAAAAACGGAAGTTGAGCGTTGGTATTCAATTAGGTGCCGTATCCAATTAAGCCATTCTTGGGTCTCGTCGGTCTCTGGTGAAAGGTCCGGCGCAGTCTGCCATGTTGAACTGACCTGATCTTTGGGGGTGTGGGGAGAAGGCGGGGTTTGTGGGCTGCTGCCTAAAATGGTTATGGGGTTTTTTCCTTTTCTAACTAGGTAGATTCTGATTGTTGTGGCGCATAGCGCTCATGACGAAATTAAAATAAAGGTTCAACGCATTTTGCTGCGCCGGTGCGAGTCCGCGTTGTTGATTTTGACTGCGTGCAGTTGTCTGGTCTTGGTTGTTTGTGTTTGGTTGACTTTGGGCGGTACCTTGAGGATTTTGAGCACTAAGCATCGCGGTGATTTGGGTAAGGTGAATTGCGTGATTTGTTGCTTGTTGTATTTGGCGATACATGTTTGCAAGTCTTTGGGAATAAAATCCTTCAACATGATTTACTGGAGGTGTTTCAATATTTGTTTCTTCCTCATTTTCTTCATCAGTATCTTCCTCTGGAGAAAAACTGAAGAAAGAGGGAGGTGTTGGGATAATAGCGTCGTGTCTTATGCGTCGACGGATGATTCTGCGTTGAATAGGCGGTGGCGTTGTTGCAGGCCCTCGGATTTGATCAACCGGGGTTGTTGATTCCTCGTTGTCATTAAATTGAGCTTGTTGGTTACTACTTTGCAAAGAATGGTTAAGTTCTTGAAAGCTGGGAACCGGCTGCTGTGTTGGAGCTATTGGTACATAAAAGTAACCTTCGTCCTCAGAAGATGAACTCTCTTGGCCGCTTTCGTTATCGCTTTCGTTGTCACTATCTGATGAAATTTCTATTGAAGATACGTCTGAATTATATTCTTCATCAGGGTCTTCTTTCGCTTGCAGACCGGCTAATGATAGGGTTGCAATGAGTAAAAGTGATAGATATTTATTCATCGGTTGTACTCCTTATATTTAAACACTGAGTTATTAATTTTCTAATTTTTTCCATAGGAAGGCCTAATGCGCTTGTGTAAGAACCTTCAATTGAGACGACACATTGTGCACCAAATCCCTCAATAATCAAGCCGCCGGCAACGTGTTGATAATCATTTTGGTAGACGTCTAGATATTGAACTATAAAGTCTGGTGAGAGCGATAGTTGAAATTTAGTGGTTGTTTGGCTAGATACGATCAGTTGCTTTTTTGCATTTGCATGGTTATATATGATTCCTGCAAGCCCGGTAGTTACCAAGACCGTCGATTGGTTGTACTGGATGAGCATGTGGACGGCTTCATCATACGATTGTGGCTTGTGAAAGATTCTTCCATCAGCGCAATAAACGATTGTGTCAGCGCCGATAACAAGAGTCTTCGACTCTTGGCGCGTCGTGGCGGGGAGTATCGCATGTGCAGCTTTTTGTTCCGCTAAAAATTGTGCAAATTCTGCAGGAGCGGTCGCGTTATCATCGATTGAACGCTCATCAAAGGCGTGTGTTGTTAAAATATACGGAATATGCGCTTCGTCCAGAAGGCGCTGGCGAGTCTTTGATGAAGACGCTAAAACAATTTTCATAGGCGATGGACCCTAATGTTTTTATGAATATTCGTTGATAGTTTATCGGTTTTTTAAAAAAAATCAATATTAGGAAATTATTTGTTGAGTTTCCTCTGAGAAAATCTTATGTACCTAGGTATAGGGTTTATTGAAGCGATTTTAGGTAAACTTAGTAGATGTGTTGCATTGAGTAAAAAGGCAATTTTGTAGACAAAAAAAGCGAAGCACTTACTGCTTCGCTTTTTATTTGGCTGGGGCGGAAGGATTCGAACCTCCGAATGCCAGGACCAAAACCTGGTGCCTTACCGCTTGGCGACGCCCCAATAATTCTATTTCAATTAATCGACAGAACCATCATCACTTGATTGAACACCGGCGAAGTCACCAGCTTCAATGCGACTGGCTACGGCCTCATATTCTTGGATCAGACGATTTTCAATTTCGCTGCGCATTTCTGAGTTGAGTGGATGAACTACATCTCGAAAGGTTCCATCTTTCCTGCGACGTGAAGGCATCGAAACAAAGTGCCCTTTGCGGCCTTCGATGATCTTTAGATCACGCACGATGAAACAATCATCAAAAACAATTGTTGCATATGCTTTGAGCCTGCCGCCATCGGTTGCTGGAAAAACCTTAACTTCTGTAATTTTCATCGTCCGAAGCCTTTTCGCTTGCACTAACTCTGTTCTGTGAACGTCAAACAACTCTTTGACGCGTACGTTACCTCTATTAATGTACGAATCTAACCGTGCATGTCAATATCTTTTGCTAAAAATTTCAAAATTTTACTAATGGGATTCTGCCCGCGAAAATATGGTTGGGAATCCATATATATATCGGTTGGATAGTCGTGTTACGGACTACAAGTGCGGGCAGAAATTTTGATGTCAAAGAAAAAACAAGCGCCAAGTGTAGGGGCGCTTTTCATTGTCGTTGCATTCAAAAGGGGTTTCTAGTATTGATGGCTTTTGGGCAAAAAGTTATATTTTTTAATCGTCCTATATTCGTTAGCCACCCTAAAGTCATTCCAGTATACTAAAAGTGTTCGCCTGCGCTATCTTTTTTAGTTTATGAGTGAGAAATTACGTCAATTATGAACATAGCAGTACTTCTTTCGGGTGGTGTCGATAGCTCCGTTGCGCTTTGCAAGTTGCAGGAGGCAGGCCACCAGATCACGGCATTTTATTTAAAAATTTGGCTGGAAGATGAACTTTCTTTTCTAGGTTCCTGCCCCTGGGAAGAAGATCTTTTATTTGCGCGTGCGGTTTGCGCCCAGCGAAATGTTCCCTTAGAGGTTGTTTCTTTTCAGCAGGTCTATTGGCAGCGGGTAGTTTCCTATACCATTGAGCAGGTTAGGGCTGGACGAACGCCGAATCCTGATATGCTTTGCAATCAACAGGTTAAGTTTGGTGCGTTTCTCGACCAATATGGAGAGCAGTTTGATCGAGTTGCTACGGGGCACTATGCGTGCGTTAAACATCAAACGGTTGGCGCCCATCTTTTTTCTACGCCCGACCTGGTTAAAGATCAGACATACTTTTTAGCCTATTTATCTCAGCAGCAGCTTGCTAAGGCAATCTTTCCTTTGTGCGATATGACTAAAGAGCAAGTTCGAACGGCGGCGCAGGAGTTCCAGCTTCCCAATAAGGATCGCAAGGATAGTCAGGGCATTTGCTTTTTGGGGAAAATAAAGTTTTCTGATTTTATTCGTGCTCATGTTGGCGAGCAAGAAGGCCCGCTTGTTGAGTTTGAAAGTGGTGCGGTTGTCGGAATGCATAAGGGGTTTTGGTTTTTTACGCTTGGCCAACGGCAAGGGATTGGGCTTTCTGGCGGCCCTTGGTATGTTGTTGCCAAAGACCCTAAAGCGAATAAGGTTTTTATTTCGCGTTCCTATTATGATTTGTATAAAAACCGTGAAAGTTTTTTTGTTGACGGTTTAAATTGGTTTACCCAGGGACCTCGTGATGGTGAGATACTTGAGGTTAAACTACGCCACGGACCGCACCGGTACCGCGCGCAGGTGTTGTTTGAGGATTCTGGCGTGCTGAGAGTTGTTTTGCTTGATGGTTCAGATCAAGGAATAGCTCCCGGACAGTTCGCGGTTTTTTATCGAGAAAATGAGTGTTTAGGCGGGGGTAGTATACAGGAGCGTTTGGTATGAATGGTTTGATGTGTCTTCCAACAAGTTTAACGGCATTGCGCTTATTGCTGGTGCCTGTATTGTGGTGGACTGTTCTTGGTGGGTATTTGTGGACAGCTTTTGGGGTTTTTGCGGTCGCGTGTCTCTCTGATGTTTTAGATGGCTTCTTTGCTCGTCGTTTTGATTGCGTTTCGCGCTTTGGTGCAATCTTTGATCCGTTTGTAGATAAAATCTTTATGCTTTCTATGTACGCACTTATGTTTGTTGCGCCAACGATGCTTTCTATTCCATGGTGGTTCTTGATTTTGATGGGGCTTAAGGAGCTCTTATTGAGTTTGGGTGCGCTATATTTTGGGATAGTAAAAAAAGTGATAGCTGTTTCAGCGGCGATTCCGGGTAAAATTGGCGGATTTGTTCAAGGTGTGTTCGTTCTATACTGGTTTGTTGCAGTTATCCTGGGGCCACGTGTTTTTGTCGTGTTTGGTTTGGGGCGCGGTCTATGGCTTCTTATGTGGGGCATGCGCCTTTTTTACGGCCTTATGGTGCTGAGTGTTGTTGCAAACCTTGCAGCTTTTTTGTTCTACTTGTTCACTTTTTTTTCGCAGCGTACACTAAACAAGTAGGCATCTTTGAGGTGCGTGTGGTTGTTTGATATTCGTGTTTTTTGTTTAATTTTTTTTGTACCGTACCTACATAATAAGGAAATGAGATATGGCAGGTTTTAATAAAGTTATTTTGGTTGGCAACTTAACTCGCGACCCAGAGTATCGGCAGTTGCCTTCGGGCCAGGCGGTGTGCCGTCTAAATATTGCTGCAAATCGTCAGTTTAAGGATCGGCAAACGGGAAATGCTTCACAAGAAGTCTGTTTTGTTGATGTTGACGTTTGGGGAAACCAGGCTGAAGCGTGCCGTCAATACTTGCAAAAAGGTCGACCAGTCTTGGTTGAAGGCCGACTAAAGTTTGATTCTTGGAAAGATAACGAAGGGCAACCGCGCAGCAAGCATTCGATTGTTGCCAACGTTGTTCAGTTTTTATCTTTTGGTAGTGCTGAAGCAAATACTGAAGATAGTGCTGGTGCGGAAGAGGGCACTTTTGCTGCGGCCTCTAAGCGCGGTGGGGCGGCGTCTCTTGGTTCGACACCATTTGATGACGAATTGCCTTTTTAACCCTGGAGATTTGCGTAGGCAAATGGCATGAATTTGGGTACACTAAAACGTGCATAAATCATGCTAATAAGCTACAAATACGGCTCTTTGAGCCGTTCTTAACGGAGAACGTTCATGCAAGATCGCACTAAGCCGGTACTGATTGAAGAAGAGTTGCAATCATCGTTTTTAGATTATGCAATGTCGGTTGTGGTAAGCCGCGCTATACCGGATGTGCGCGATGGCTTTAAGCCGGTTCATCGGCGTGTTTTGTATGCGATGAATCAGTTGGGTTATTTTTATAATCGGTCACCACACAAATCGGTCAGCGTTGTTGGTGAGGTCATGAAAAAGTACCATCCGCATGGTGATCAGGCGATTTACAATACCATGGTTGGTATGGTGCAAGATTTTTCAAAACGATACCCGCTTTTGGACGGCCAAGGAAACTGGGGATCGATTGATGGTGATAACGCTGCAGCGATGCGTTATACCGAGATTCGTATGAAAAAGTTTGGTCAAGAGTTGTTGGCTGATATTGATGCCGAGACGGTTAACTTTGTTCCCAATTTTGATGGTTCTACGGTTGAACCGGTAGTGTTGCCAAGTCGCGTACCACATTTACTTGTTAATGGGACCGCGGGCATTGCAGTTGGTATGGCGACATCTATTCCGCCGCATAATCTTACTGAAGTCGTTAACGCTGCTATCACAGTACTTGAAAACCCCGATTTGTCTGAGCAAGAGCTTTTTTCGTTGATTCCTGGTCCCGATTTTCCTACATCAGGTATCATTTGTGGTCGCTCTGGCATTATTAAGGCATACCGAACGGGCCGCGGCAATGTTGTGTTGCGTGGTGTTATTGAGGTTGAAGAGACCAAGAAGGGTCCTGCGTTAGTAATTACCGAGTTGCCGTATCAGGTAATTAAAGCTGATTTAATTATCAAGATTGCGGATTTGGTAAAAAATAAAGTTATTGAGGGTATCTCAAATATTCGCGATGAATCTAACCGTAAGGGCATTCGAGTTGTAATTGAATTGCGGCGCAATGAGATGCCTGAGGTGATTAAAAATCAATTATTCTTACATACCCCGCTGCAGACTTCGATCAGTATTTTGATGCTAGCGCTCTTGGATGGGCGTCCTCGTGTCTTCACACTGCGTGGTATGCTTGACGCCTTTTTGGCGCATCGACGCGAGGTCGTGACGCGGCGGTTGCAATATGAATTGCGCCGTGCACAAGAACGCGAGCATATTCTTGCAGGCTTTATTTTGGCACTTGATAATATCGATGATGTTATTGTTTTGATAAAAGCTTCACAAAATGGAGAAGAAGCTATAGCTGCTTTAATCAGTCGCTATGGTTTGAGTCAGATTCAAGGTCGGGCAATCTTGGATATGCGCTTGCAGCGTTTGACAGGGCTTGAAAAAGATAAGATTTTTGCGGAAATGGAAAAAATTCGCGAGATGATTGTACACCTAAAAACGATCTTGGGAAGTCGCGAACTGTTGCGTGAAGAGATTAAAAAAGAGCTTATTGCAATCCGCGAAGAATTTGGCGATGAACGGCGTACTTCTATTGAGGCGGCGGCAGATGATTTTAGTGCGGCCGACTTGATTCCTGATGAAGGCGTTGTTGTTACTCTTACCCGTCGCGGTTATATCAAGCGTGTAGAGCTAGAAACCTATGGAATTCAACATCGGGGTGGTCGCGGTAAGCAAGCGATGGCGGCATTAGATGAAGCAGAAGATGTGGTTTTGGATTTATTTGCTGCGCGTAATCATGATGAGCTTCTCTTCTTTACTAGTTTAGGGCGCATTTATACCAAGCCTGTGTACGAAATACCCGAAGGATCGCGTACAGCAAAAGGACGCGCTATTGTTAACTTGATTCCATTACAAGATGGTGAGCGGGTCGTTAAAATCTTGTGCGCTCGTGACTTTGGCGATAACGCGATGGTTATGGTAACCAAAAAGGGTGTTATTAAGCGTACGGCTGCCTCTGAGTTTGCATCGGTACGAAGCACCGGTATTCGTGCAGTTTCTCTAAATGAGGGTGATGAGCTTGCATTTTGTGCGTTGAGTTCGGGAAGTGATACCATTGTTTTGGTGACGGCTCAGGGTTTTGCAATTCGCTTTAATGAAGCAGAAGTTCGCGTTATGGGTCGGCAAGCTGCAGGTGTTCGCGGCATTAAAATTCGCGATGATGACTTTGTTGTTGCCATGGAAGTTGTGCAGCAAGATGCAGAGTTGTTGATTTCAACAGAGCGGGGCTTTGGTAAACGTTTGCGCGTCAATGATTTTCGTGTTGCTCATCGAGGTGGCATGGGGGTTCGTGCGATACCGGCTAATGAACGCAATGGACAGGTTGTGGGTATGGTACGGGTTGAGTCCACATCTACCATCTTGTTGATTGATGCTGTTGGAAAGATTATTCGCCTTCGTCCTTCTGAAATTCGTACCATGGGACGTCAGGCCCAAGGGGTCCGTCTTATTCGCCTTGAAGAAGAACAACGACTGGTCGGTATTGCAGTTGTTGATGAGGGGGATAATGAGGAGAACGAGTTGGTAACGCCAGATGACCTTGTCGTTGATGAAGCAGTTGTTCTCCCAGTAAGCGATGATGTCGACCTTGACTCAATTGAGTAGGGTGTAAGGGGATTGTGTTGGTGGACGCGAGTCGTTTGTTTTTGTTGCATGCTAATATGGTTTCGGGCGTTGGGCCGATCTTTTTTCAACGCTTAAATCAGGCAGTATTTGGAGATTTTGCCGCATGTTATCGGTGGAAGGCACAAGATTTTGTTGCGAATGCTGGTTGTAGTCAGGAGCTTGCGGACCGTTTGGTAGCCGCGCTTTTGGATGTGCGGGCGCGTGACGTTGAGCTTGCTACTGTAGCAAAATTAGGTGCATCGTGGGTTACGGTTTTTGATGACCATTATCCGGCGCGATTGCGTGCGATATATGCGCCGCCTACCATTCTTATGTATCTTGGTTCTTTTGCTGCAGTGTGTGCTGAGTACTCGGTAGCTTTTGTCGGGGCACGTAAGGCATCTGGATATGCGCGTGAGGTTGCACAAACACTTGTGAGGCCTTTAGTTGGGTCAGGGGTGACTATTGTGAGTGGTGGTGCTTTGGGCGCTGATACCTATGCACATCAGGCAGCTTTAGATGTTGGTGGTAAAACGGTCGCTGTTGTGGGTGCTGGCCTTTTGTACCCGTATCCTCGCAATAATGTTACCTTGTTTGATCGTATTGTCTCATCAGGCGGTGCTGTTGTTTCGCCGTTTCCCGTGAGCATGCGTGCGGTGCCAGGTAATTTCCCGGCACGGAATCGTGTTATTGCTGGGCTTGCATCGATGACGATCGTGTTGCAGGCGGCCAAAAAGAGTGGCGCGCTTATTACTGCGTATTTTGCCCTTGAACAGGGGCGTGAAGTAGGAGCCGTTCCCGGATCGATCCTAGATGAATTGAGTATGGGGTGCCATCAGCTATTGTCGCAAGGCGCGACGCCCGTCTCTTCAGTGGGCGATATTTTTCAAGCATGTGGCTGGGAAAAAGCAGTTGTTGCGCCGACAGTTTGTGCGCATACTCAGCAAAGTATACAGAAAGATGCGGTTGATCCATTGGTTGCTGCGTGTGATATGCCCCAGTCTTTAGACGATCTTACGGCGCGATTTAGTGATCTTGATCCCGTGATATTGCAAGATAGATTGCTTGATTTATGTATGCAAGGTCTCTTACAGCAAGATTTTACAGGGCAGTTTCGTGCTGGAGTGTAAAGCATTTTTTGCAAAGTATTTAGCTTTTAGTTAGAATAGATCTATAGTTGCGGCGATTGATACAGCTGCGTTGTAATATGTTTATGTATAAGTGTTTGTGGAGAAATACCCATGGCAGTTCCAAAAAGAAAAGTTTCTAGAGCACGTCGTGATAAAAGGAGTGCGAACAAGGGTTTGAATCCAAATCCAGTTGGTGTTTGTAGCAATTGTGCTGCGCCTAAGCTTCCGCATTATGTATGCCAATCATGTGGGTACTTCCGCGGTGAAAAAGTTTTGCGTACCAAGGGTGATCGTGCAGAAACACGTCAAGTTGTGCGTCAAGCAGTAGCTGACCGTGCAGGGACTAAGGGCACTGCACAGGCTGAAGATACAGCAGTAGCAGAATAATTAGGTTTTTTGATACCGAATCGGAGAGGATTATGGTGGTACGGGATGTGTTTGCAAGCTATGTAAAAAATAGCGAAACGCGCTTTTGGATCTGGATTGTTTTTTTAGCTTTTTTATTTGTTGGGTCGTGGTATGCATATCGTGCCCATCAGCGTGGGTATGAGCAGAAAGCCCAATTGGCTTTGGTCCAAGGCATCGAAGCGCTTGCCCGTGCTCAATCTAGTGATTCGGTAGAACATATGTGGCAGTCGGCAGAACAAGTCCTCAGTGAAGGGTATCGGCGGTATTCGCGCTCTTCTTTGGCACCGTATTTTTTGCTTTTTCAAGCAGATGCTGTTGCTGGGCAGGGCGACCTTGAGCGTAGTCGTGCGCTCGCAGAAGATGCTGCAAAATATATTTCACAAGGTGCACCATTGTATGAGCCGCTAAAGATTCGCGCGGCATTGCAGGATATCGACTCCTCTGATGAAAAGATTTCAGCGCGTGGACGCGAATCGTTACATGCGATTGCACAAGACACTAAAAATATTTATCAGGCTATGGCGGTTTATTTCGAAGGTCTTTTGGCTTTTGATAGTGGTGATCGTGCTTCGGCAGAAGAAATTTGGGCTTTGTTAATGCGTGGTGCAAAAAAAGGTTCTGTTTGGGGCGAGCTTGCTTCTGCTAAGCTTTCGTATCAGTTGTAGTTTTTGTAAGAGGACGCATTAGTGGATCAAATAAAGGCTCAGGCGGGTGATTCTCGGGATGTTCGGGTGCGCATAGCTCCGTCGCCGACTGGTCGCTTGCATATTGGCAACCTACGAGCCGCGCTTTTCAATTGGTTGTTTGCCCGACATAACGGTGGTACTTTTGTTGTGCGCATTGAGGATACTGATCGAGAGCGTTCTAAACAAGAATATGTTGATTCGATACTAGATGCGTTTTCTTGGGTAGGTATGGCGAGCGATGAGCCTATTGTTTTTCAATCGCAGCGTACCGAAATTTATAACGAACAAATTCAAAAGCTTCTTGATTCTGGCGACGCTTATTGGTCGGATCCACTGACTGAAGAAAATGGTATTAGTGTTGTACGTTTTCATGTTCCACGAGATCAGGCTGGGGTGACTTTTGTAGATGCCATTCGTGGCCCTATTACAGTTTCGATAGATCAAATTGATGACTTTGTTATCGCGCGTTCTGATGGTTCGCCATTGTATAACTTTGTTGTCGTTGTTGATGATCTTTTGATGGGTATGACGCACGTTATTCGCGGCGAAGATCACATTTCCAATACGCCTAAACAGGTTTTATTGTATCAAGCGCTCGGTGCTAAAGCTCTTCCTCAATTTGCCCATCTTCCTCTTATTTTGGGTGATTCGGGAGCGCCGCTGAGCAAGCGTGATGCGGCGACTGCCGTTTTAGATTACAAAGAACAGGGATACTTACCTCAGGCGCTGTGTAATTATCTTGTTCGTCTTGGATGGTCTCATGGGGACCAAGAGATATTTACTCAGCGGGAAATGATAAATTTGTTTGATATTACTGATGTTCAAAAGGCTGGTGCAGTTTTTGATTTGGTCAAATTGCGATGGATGAATGGCATCTATATTCGACAAGAAACAGCAGAGAGTTTGCTCGCATATTTGAACGATATTTTACATGTTGATGTGTATGCAGCGTGCCCGTCTTGGAGCCATCGTCAGGTCAGGCAGCTTGCGACGTTGTATCAGGATCGTGTTCTTACGTTGCGTGAGCTTGAGGCTGCTATTGT